>ERZ761609.145-NODE-145-length-99324-cov-17.364061_pt1 | contig 99324 bp, 93 predicted proteins | sample MGYA00511163_ERZ761609 | MGnify/ENA primary metagenome ERZ761609 (study PRJEB28899, sample SAMN02445070) | bioreactor sludge metagenome | biome: EBPR sludge | place: Australia: Brisbane, Thorneside Wastewater Treatment Plant | collected 2011-12-16 ...
TCGACGTTGGATTTGAAAGCCGCCGCGCCCATCTTGAGCGACCACTTCGCTCGGCACCACCCATTCGCTGCGCACGACACGAAGGCTGTCGCTGGCGCGCCCGCCTTTGACTTCAAACTTCGATGTCGATTTCACACGGCGAAGCGCCGCGGAGTCGTTCAGCACCTCCAGCACCAGACCGCCCGCATGCGCACGCGCCATCGTGTCGCGAGTCGGTACAAGTTGTCCGTCGATCATCAGCTGCGGCTGAGCCATCGGCTGGCTCGCCAAGCGTGCTGCGGCTTCGGTCTCGCCGCGAATCAGCCACATCGAATGCAAGAGCGTCATGCTCGTCGAGAAGGTCGAGCCGAAACCGTCGCCAACGAAGAGCTGCATGAGTCGACGCTTGAGTTGCTGCGCACCTGCGCCATCAACTGGCAGGGCGTCTGCATCGTTGAGCGCTCGACCAATCCACGCCAGCGTGATGGCTTCATTTCCCGGGAAAGCCGTCCAGCCACTGGGCTGAAGCGAGGCTTGCGTGCGGCCTTGTGAAGGCGAACCGCTCAGCTCACGATTCAAATCTTTTTTCAACGCCTCGATAAGCTTGGCGCGAATCGCCGGCAACTCTTTTTGATCGCGCCCCATGCGCTTCATCGCCATGATGACGAGCGCACGATCCAAGGCCGACTCACTTTTGAGCGCGTACTCCGCTTGCAGCTTCAATGTCGCCGTGACGTCGGAGCCATAGGCGTACACAAGATTGCGTGCCACCATCATGCCTTTGACATAGCTGAGCGCTAAGCCTTGGCCGCTGGCCTCGGGCAAGCTTTGCCGCGTGAGCCAGTGATAGGTGTTGCTCAGCTCATTGAGTGAAGCCAAGTCGGACGAGGCCACGACCAAACTCGCCAAGAGCGACATATTCACGTCACCTGGACCTGCGGGCCACCACGCCAATGCACCTTCGTTGTTGCGATAAGTGGCCAGTCGTTTCAGACCCGCTTCGCCGTTGGCCAAGGCTTCCATGCGCTTCTTCAAAAGCGAATCGCCACGCGCCGATTTGCTCGCCATCAGCTCATAGGCACCAGCGGCCGCAAAGTTCGGAATCGTCGAACTCAGCGTTTGTTCCAAACATCCATAGGGATATTGGCTCAAGGCCGCCAGCGATGGCTCCAGAGTCGCCAGCATGCCTCCACCCATCACCACTTTGAGACTGGCGATCTTCGAGCGCTCGTGAACGCCCTTGAGTGCGCCTCGACCTTGCTCATCCAAATCCAGATCGTGAGCGATCAAGGCGCCTGAATGCAGCACGCGAACGCTGGATTCAAAATTCAGCTGATGCGAACCGAGTTTGAAGTCCGTCAGGAGCTTCGCCGTTCCCAAAGCGCGATCGGCCGCGACACTCACTTGCGAGGATGCGCGAAGTTCCGCACCACGCTTCACCTCGCCTTTCACTTCGAGCGACGGCTTGAGGCTTAGACCCTCGGGCGCCAACAGGCGATACTGAACGTCGTACTTGTCCGCTGTGCTCGCGTCAGATTTCGCCGCGACGCTGGCGTTGACCTTGAACTGATCGCCCTGGCGAACATAGCTTGGAAATCCACTGATGTACTGAACCGGCATATTGGCTTTGAATTCAGCGCTGGACTCGCCCATTCGCGCACTGGAATCGACCGCGATCGCGATGACTTTCCAGATCGTTTGATTGCCGGGAAGTTTGAACTGAGCTTTGGCTCGACCTTGCGCATCTGTTCTCAGCTGACCATTCCAATACGCGGTGTCTTCTTCCTTCAACAAATCGCCGCGCGGATTTTTCAGCGAAGCGAACCAATGATTCGCCTTCCACAAACGCGCCATCCGCTCACCATAGCCATAGCCCTGAAATTCGCTCGACAAAAACGAGGACAGATTCAAGCGATCCAGTGGATAGAAGAAATCCAGAACGCGCGGACGAATCTCGGGTTGCAAATCGAGGACGGCCCGATCAATCACCGCGAGGCTGACCTCAGCTTGCACGGGCTGGCCCGCATGATCCAAGACGCGCAAGTCCACTTGTGTTGAGCCGCCGGGCATGGCGACGCCCGCCGCCGTCTTCACTTCTACTTTGAGCAAGCGAGAGACATCGATGATGCGAAACGTGGCTCGACGTTCAACCCAACCCGCACGAGGATCCGCCCAAGAGATTGAGGCCGTCATCGCCGTGCCAAATGTTTTTTCAGCCAGCGCCTCCAGCCACACCGCATTCCCTGCCACGCGGTGCACGCTGGTTCGATAAATGGCCTGACCTGCGATCGTCATATGCAGGCGACCTTCGTTACCGCCCTTTTCGCCCCAGCCTTGCGGCAGCAACAGCAAGAACTTTGCTTTCTCGCCCACTTGCACATTGCTTGAGTTCGTTACGATGCGCGGCTCACTCACGCGCGCGACACCGCCTTCAGTTCCCTTGACGGCCGAGATCGTCTCCACCGTCACGGGCGTGGAGCTTCGACCTTTCGCATCTTTGGCTGTGATCTGCGCGATCAACTCGCCGTTTTCACGAAGCTCAATATCCACCACGGCGCGACCGTTGTTGTCGCAGGTGAACTTCTCGGTCTTCAAGTCCGCGAAGCCTCCCGAAGGCTTTGCCAAGCGCAGTTGAATTTCGCCGCGAGCTTGAGGATAGGGATCTTGGCCCGGATCCAAACAGCGAAGACTCAGACGCGCTTTTTGCGAGGCCTCGATGACAGGTCGAGTGAATCGCGCTTGCACGCGCACATCACTTTGCACGTCGAGAAAGTTTTTGCTGGATGAGGCGTAGTTGCCATCGGCATCCACCGACATCACGCGAAGTGAAAAGCTATAGTCAAAGTTCTTTGGGCCCTGCAACTCCTTGGGAACGTCGATCGCAATGCTTAGCTCTCCATTGTCGTCGAATTCCATTTCCGGCGTTTCCGCCACCAGCAGCGGCACATTGGGCTCATTGGCCGCCTGAGGCCGCTCGCCACCATACGTGACCACACTACCTGTTTCACCAAGCCCCGCATCTTCGACAAATTGCGGACTGGAAAGTCGCTGGCGATAAAGCTTCGCCTGACCTTTCACTCCCGTGGGCGTGCCGCCCGCATAACGTTGAACCTTTGCACGCGCGGTGAGTTTTTCTCCGGCGCGCAGCGCTTTTTGATCGCTGGTGAGGGTGAGGAAGTTGAGTGGCTTCACATAGTCTTTCACGCGGAACTCAGCTCGGTGCCGTGAACGTAAGACCTCGGCCTCCAGCACAAACAGCCCCTCTTGCGTCGTATCCAAGATGAGGTGACCAGAGAAAGTGCCGTACTCGCCGACTTTGAATTCGCCCGAGGTCACCGGCGTCTGATCGGCGGCATTGATCACCCGCACGGCCACGCTTTGGCCCACGCCGTGCTTTTCGTACTCGCCTTTGACCTTGTCGCGAAGCACGCCGCGGAAATTCACCCGCTCACCTCGCTTGAGCATCGGTCGATCCGTGTACATGTAAACATCCGCGCCGATCACCGCAGTCGGGAAAAATTCAGAATCAATCACAGCAGTGCCGTGCTTGTCGGTTGAAACCAAAGTGATCAACTCAGGGTCTTGCAAATTCTCAATTTGCGCTTCGCCGTGAGCGTCGGTGACAGCTTCGGCTCGCCATGAACCATCAAGCTTACGCATCTGCACTTTGGCGTCCGCCACGGGTCGTCCCGCGCGATCCACGGCGCGCACAAGGCCTTTGCCGCTGGATTGCTGAAGTTGCGCCACCAAGTCGTTCACGACCAGCACGACTTGACCCTCGATCTGTCCGCCTTGCACGGCTTGCACCACGTAGAATCCGACGGGCAAGGGCTCAAGCTCGATATCGCGAATTCGATATCCCGAATAGTCTTCCCACCAATTGAAGCCGGGCACATCGAAGACTTTGCCCTTATCCAGACTCTCCGGCTCAAAAGAAGTCTCGCGAACGAGTCGGAAATCATCGGGAGCCAAGATCAGCTTTTCGGGCCCGACTGGCAAAGTCGCCATTCGCTCACGATTTTGCCCACCTGCTGCCTGAGGAATCAGCTCGCGTCGAAATTCTTGATCAGCTCCTCGCCGCAACCAATCGCTCTCAAGATTTGTCGAATTCAATCCGTGTCGCAAAAAGTGCATGGGATTGAATCCCAATCGCGGCTCTTTCCACGATCGACGCAGATCAATTTGCTGAGCGACGAAGGCCTTCAAATCTTTCGGCGCCAAAACCCTGAGTTTGAAACTCTCTTCAAAGCGAAAGGCGACTTCGATCTGAGGCTTTTCTTGCGGTCCGAAATCTCGGCGCACCGTAAGAAAGAAGCTCTTGCCCCAAGCCCATGTCGTGGCAAACAAGGCGCTGAGCACGAATGCCGCCAAGATGATCGTCGCGCGCGCCCAAAACCTTTGGCGAAGCGGCGAAGAGTTTTGTCCGGATGCTTGCGGCCCAAATGTTTTCGGTCCAAATGTATTTTGGCCGAGTGTTTCCCGAATTCGTCGCATAATCACTCCACACTTCCAAAGTTCAAGCGCTCGGACTTCTCAACTTGACCCACAAAAAACTGCGCCGGAATTCGCTCGAGGATCGTCTGACTTTTACGAAGCTCGGCGGGCACATCCTTCTTAGCATTCGTTTGCCGCCAACCTCGCTCCACCAACCAGGCCGCATAGCGCCCCGGCGCCGCATAGGCCACCGCATGCGAAGCCGCACTCAAGGCTTTGACTTTCGCTTGCGGCAGCTGCGCGAAGCTCGCGTTCTTCTTCGCGCACGCGGCCTCAAGTGCGACGAAGGCTGCCGCTTGCGGACTCATCGCAATCTGTCCACATACGGATCGCACAAACACTCGCCCTTGCGCATACACGCCGCTGGAGAGCTGCTTCGCGGCCTGAGCGACGTCTCGCCCCGGCCAATTGAGCAAGAGCACAGGCATGGGTCCCTCTTTGGCGTCGGCTTGCGGGAGGATGTAGGCCAAGGTGGCCGTGAGATGTGTCTTTGCACTTCGCGATTTTTCAGGAGGCGTCTGCATCCAAGTCGCCAGTGCGGCTTTTTCAAATGAAGCCGGCGGAGGCAAGTGCAAAGTCGCGGTCAAGATCGTCGACTGCGTCGGCAACATCTGCAATTGCGCGAGCGGCATGGCGGATCGACCGAGAATCTGTCGTTCGCGATCCAACTTGAGCTGTGCGGATTTGATCTGCCAGCTGGCGTCCTTGGTGTTGAACTTCAGCGACCATGTCACTTGCGGCTCAGTTCCGACGAAGCGACTTTGCAAACCGTTGAAGGCTGGGAAGGCACTGGCGAGATTCAGCAAAATTTCCGCATCACTCTGCAACGGCGCCTGCACCGCGAGCTGAGCACATTGCTCCACGGCCATCCACGCCGCTTCAGGCGAACGACTCACCGACCAACACGCATCCTTTTGTGCAATCGCGTACTTTTGTCCTTGTAACTTGATCGGCGTCACCTTGCCGCTGCGCTCACGAAAGTTCACTTCGACATCATCCGCGCTGCGAAGCACGCCGACGACGGCTTGCAGAGCTTTGGCCTCGGTCGCACTGAGCCCCGATGTGCTCAATGCAAAGGGCGAGGCCAGTCGCGAAGCGCGCAAAACATGAATCGACAACGGCCGCGAACCCAAGACCTGAGTCATCAGGTGATCGACCAAGCGCCCTTTCCAAGCCGACTCTGTACTTGGACCAGAAAGTGCGGTGAGCGCAGGTCCCAAACGATCGCTCCATCCATACCAAAGCTCTGTGCCCTCGAGCTGCTTGAACCAAGAGTTTTGCTTCATGAAACTTTGCAGCTGCTTGGTTTCTTTCAAGCGAATCGTCAGTTCCGGAACATGCCGACTCTCTTCCCATAGCTTGGAAAGTCTTGTCTCTTCCGCTTTGGGTAGCTCGGCAGACTCCGCGGCCTCGCTCGATTCCGTCGATGATTCGGCTGCGGCCCATGCTAAACCGTGAGCGCCCCACAACATCAAACACAGCGCTCCTGCTAAAGTTGAACGCCAGCGATCGCGTCTCAGATGAGATCTTCGTGGCGGCGCAGACATCAGCCCAAAGTTTGGTCGAAACGACATTAGGTCACCAACCCTTCCAGCGGTAAACACCCTTAAAGCTCGGATTCAAAAATTCTTCGTTCTCAAATTGCGGTCGCCATTCGCCCGCGGCCACTTGCTGAAGATCGCTGAGCTTGGCCACGCGCACGCGCTCAAGCTCCGGATCACCACTGTGGTACGCCACCATCCACTCTCGCGAGTTTCCGCCAGGAGGTTCAAGGAGCAGCTTCAAATGCCAAGCATCTTCATGCGGAACGCCGTCGCGGTGATACACAAGCAAGTCGCCGCTTCGCAGTTCACTGCGATCCATCGACTGCGGCAGACGCGCGCGCAAAAATCGAAAGTTGTGCGCAATCAGCTGTTCGGCCGTCGCGAAGTCGACGCGTTGGCCGCGCCAATCTTTCCACGCTTGAGTGCGCGGCATGACGGTCTCGCGATACACAAAGCGCACAAAGCCCGCGCAGTCGCGCTGCGAAGGTTCCCAGCGCGGAGAAAACTTCTCGCCCTGGCGAAGCGCCAATTCGCGAAGCGCCTCGGCGCGCTCTCGCACTTGCTGGGGTGATAAATGGGCAGCTTGAAGGGACGTCGCCTGTCGATCCGCACTTGCGCTTCCACCTGCGCCAGCACCCAGTGTTCCGCAAGACACCATGCTCAGCAGCATCGGCAGAGCCGCGAAACCAACGGCAAGCCGACGCACGCGCTTGGCCGTACGGACAGAAGCCTGGGGCGTGAGGCCGCTCAAGCTCACTCGCCCTCCGAAGAACTTCCGCTTAACTTCTTCACCGGGGCTTCGATCACCCAATCCGGCCAAACACCACCGCGCTTGGGCTTGGGATCCAAGCCGGGAATGTAAACGCTCGCTTGCTGGCCTTTATCGATCTTCACATAGGCCAAAGTCAGCGTTTCTCCAGGAGACACAAGCGGTTGACGAACCACGCGCTTCACTTCGCTGGCTGTGCCACCAAACAAAGTGATGTTCAACGTGCCGAGCGTGTGAGCTTTGTCACCGCTGGGCCAATAGTTCGCATCAATTTTGTAAATCCCAAGCGGCGGCGACGTGTGCGTGTAAAGATACGGACCATAGCCAGGCTGATCATAGGAGCCGCTCTGCTCATTTAAATAAAATCTTCCGCCCGATGGTGATTCCGTATTGGCCCAGAACACATGCACACTCGGCGGCAATGTTCGATCCTCCGCATCCGCCGATGGCTCATAGATATGCAAGTCGGTGTACACACCGTCTGTATCGCTGGTCAAAATCGCCGAGATCGCGACCGGAGAAATCTCCGCAAAGATTTTGCGTGAGACTTCAGCCGTACCGGCTTTGTTGGTGCCGCGCACGCTGATGGTGTTGCGGCCTTTGGCGACGGGAAACTTTCGACTGAAGTTCCCATCCTTCGTGCGCAGCAAATATCGCTCACCGTTGATGTTGACGGTGATCGGATCAATGCTTCGATCGCTGACAAGTCCTGCGACCTCGACCATTCGACCCACTGTCCAGCCGCCCGTTGGCGAGGTCACAGTGATCTGCGGCAGCGTCGTGCCGATGCCCAACAACTTGCCACTCTGTCGCTTGGGCGCATTGGCCTGAGCCGATGTCCCGCTCGACTGAGCCATCACCTGCTGTGGGACGAGCAATCCGCCCATGAGCAAGAGGCTCAGGAGTTTCGCGCCGCCAAATGTGATCAAGCCAGATGCGATCAAGATCGATCGAGGATGAGATTGAGAATGGGATTGAGGAATTGCAGTCCACGACATGGCTTCGCCCTCCGAATCGAAATTGGGCCATGTCGCTTGCTGTTTGTCACACGCTGCCTGTTTTGCAGCTCGAAGCTTGGCGCGCCATAGCGCAACCGACTGACATCAAAGCTGCTTCAAAACATCGCTGAAACGAGCGGCGCGCAGCTCACTCGTGTTCTGGATTTGGCGCTGAGCTTGAATCTTCAACCAGTCCCGCTGCACCCGCTTCTCGCGCTCGGCGTAACCAGCTTGTAACAAGCTGGCCGAGTACTCCGGCAACCAGTAGCCCGCGCGATAAAGCGCCAGACTCGCGCCGCGATCCGCGACTGCCAACTCAGCTGGACTAAAGTTGAGTTCTCCTTTCGACTTTGACCACTGGCCTGCGCCGCAAATCACGTGCGTCGCCGCATGTGCGATCCAACCCGCCAACGCGTCTTCCGACTTCAGGCCTCGAAGCTGCTGCGATGAGATCCAAAGCGTACCATCAGGAAACACGCTCACGTCAGTGCGATCCGACTGAACCACGACAAATCGAAAGCCTGACTTCGGCCACTGCCGTTCGCGATGGGCATCACAGCTTAAGTTAGGGCCTTGCAACTCCAAGTGCAAAGTCACGTACTGACCCACGCGCTGAACATAGCGCTGCAAATCTTCACTCGCATGCGGGGGCTCCGACACCAATCTCTGTCGCTGACTGGCTAAGACTTCGTCCGCCTTTGGCCAATTGATTTGGGCCACAACTTCGCTTCGCGAAAGATGCTGACACGAACACAACAACATCGTGAGCGACACCAGCACCCATGAAGTCCAACTCTTCATCACTGCAACACGCGGCTCTCCAAGCCGCCCTCCAACATGAAGCTCAATAGCTCTTCATCTTGAACTTGAGCCGCACGCGCCTCACCGTAAATCTCGCGCCAACGCGCCAAATACTCCGGTGAAATTTGCTGTCCCAGTTGCATGCGGGCATCTGGGCCGGACTTGAGCACGGGCTTGCGCTTTCCCTTTTTCTTCTTCGGCTTTTTGGTCTTCGACTTTTTCTTCTGCGCTGTCGGTGTCGGCGAAGGCGAGGGCGAGGCCACAGGCGCCATGGGATCTCCGGCATCGAGATTTGGCGGCGGCGGCTCAGGCGGTCTTTGCTGCGATTCGGCCGAATTCGCGGGACGAGCTTGAGCACTCGCATCTGCCCCCGGCGCACTTGCAGGCGGAGCTCCCGACATATTCGACATTTGCTCGGGCACAGCCGCGTTGATCAAATTGGGGCGCGCGCGTTGCCCCGGAGAGGTTGGCGCCGCGGCCTCGTCGGCCACGGGCGACTCTTCAGGCCCGGTTTTTCCAAGACGCACGCCCGCTCCTTGCGCGCCTTCCGTCGGCCCCATGTCCACGCGCTGACCAGTACCTAAAGCCGCCGCCTTCGACTCAAAAATCGTCAGCGCGGATTTTGCGACATAGCCTGTGTGAGTCGCGCCCTTTGGCGAAAGATAGCGAAGCTTCAGGTAGGCACCTTCTTCGCCGACGATACTCACCGTCGCTCCCGCAGGCACATCGAAAACTTTCTTTCCATAAACTGAAGCGCGATCACGAAGCACGGCGGGCTTGCTACCGATCTTCGCCATGCGCTCTTTCGTCGCGGCGGCGTCGGCTTTGGGCGGCGCGCTCGTCTTCGCCTCCGCCTCGCTCAAGCCGAGGATCGCGAGTGTCCCACTCAATCCCAGCGACATCGCGAAGAGAAACATCGATTTCGAAAATGCAGTTAGATTCCACTGCGGGCGCCCCACCCGCCGTGCGAGTTGGGCCCGAGAAAATTCAACGCCACCGCGAAGCTTATTTTTCATCATGTCGCCACACTCCTCGATCAAAGGCCTTTAGTTCACCTTGATCGAGGGCATGTTGGCAACGTTGTCGAATCACTTCCGCCGGCGCGAGCTCTGGCCCAACAGCTTTGAGCGCCTTGAGGGCCTCTGCCCATCGACCTGCGCGATACAGTTCCAAGCCACGGCCATAGGCCTCGACCGAGGCCGCTGGCAGGCCTTTCGTCCTTGAGTAGATCCGCACCGGCTGCGTTCGCCCTTTCACTCCAACTTCATCCACCCAATAAAGTTCGCGCGCCAAATCCGGTTGCAACCGCAAACCACCTGCGACCAGCGCCTCTTCGCTGACCAAGAGATCCACGCCGTACTGCTTGCCGAGACTCTCAAGTCGCGAAGCTAAGTTCACCGTATCGCCGATCGCCGTGTAGTTGTGCCGAGTCCGCGAGCCGATGTGACCGACAATCGCCGGGCCAAAATGCAAGCCCACGCGTGCGCTCAAAAGTTTGGGCGGAACACCGAACTTCTGCGTGGCGCGCGTGTTGAAGCGATCCACGCGATCCGCGTAGGCGAGCGCGGCCCTGAGCGCTTGCTCAGGCGCTCGAAGCTGACCCACGACGGGAGCGCCCCAGAGCGCCATGATCGCATCGCCAATGAACTTATCGACGTATCCTTCATGTTCAAAAATCAATTCGACACATTCATCCAAGTAGAGATTGAGAATCTCCACCAACTCAGCCGGTTCGCGTTTCTCCGCAAGACTGGTGAAGCCCGAGAGATCAGAAAAGAGCACCGCAACGTCGCGACGCTCACCGAATCGCGACAACGTCAGTTCGCCACGTCGAATGAGTTTCACCATGGCCGACGACATCGAGCTCTCAACCGAAGTCGCCAATCGCTCCAACTGCTTCCACTCCGACTGAAAGCGATAGGCCAAAGCACCCGACACACTCGCCAATGCGCCCAACCACAACGGCCAAGGGTTGAGCCAAACTCCAAGCGGCCAAAGAAGCTGCAATGCTCCCCAACTTCCACCGCCGACAATCAAAAAGCTCGTGGCCAGTGCGGGCAAGGGACGCACAAAATGAAAGGCCGCCGTGACAGCGAGACCGGCGAGCACGAGCAAAATTCCTGCGACCTCCCAAGGCCGCGCCTCGCGAAGCGGCCACTCGGGATGAGACGCATTTAAGTAGTGCGTGTAATGCACGATCACGCCGGGTGCGCGCTGATCCACAGGCGTGGGTCTTAGGTCATACAAGCCCGCAGCGGCCACTCCCAAAAACCAAGCGCGATTCGAAAGCTGCGCCCGCAACTTTTCTTGTTCCGGCGTCAGCGCTTCGCCTCGCTCAAAGGCACCGAACAAAAAGAAGGCATCTTGAATTTCCACAGCTTGCATCGACGCGCGCGTCGGATATCGCAGCCACCGAACTTCTTCGGGTCGAGGAAAGTTCACCACACCCAAGGGCGAAAAGCCGACTTGCGTGAGCGGGTTCACCACTTGCGGCGCCCACCGCCGATAGTAACCATCTTCTTCAACAGGCACATTGATCGCGCCATACTGAATTCGCGAATCCAAATCGCCGATCACAGCTGGGTTGGGCTTACGCCAATCCACGCCGCTTTCCCCCGGAAACACCACCACTCCGCCCGAGTCCACATAGCGACGGATCGCCGCCTGAAAGCTGGCGTCGTCATCCGGTCCGTTGGCCGAAGGCAAATCAAACAACAAGTCAAAGTGCACAGTGGGAACCTTTAAGCGCGTGGCCAGATCGAGCAGCGAAGCAAAGAACTCGCGCCGCCAGGGCCAAGACTCGCCGGTGCTTTCTTGAACTTGGCGAATACTGCCTTCGCTGATCCACAGCATGACGGCGCGATCGCTCGCTGTCGGTGCATGTTGCCGCTGAAGTGAATCATAGATGGGAAAACCAAGTCGCCTGAGCCACGAAGCATCCGTTGAAAAAAGCGCCGCCCACACGCCAAGACCCACGGCCACCCAAAGGATTCGCTTCCAGCGATTGAGCATCAGCACTCCAACTCACCCACCGAGTTTTCGACCAGCTCCAAGAGCTCTCCGCTTCGCACCAACCCACGCAAGGCCTCAATGTCGCGCTGAAACACTCGATCCGTTTGCGCAAAGGGTACGACTTGGCGAATGCGCGCGTGAGCTTGGGCGATCACGCCTGCCGATTTCACCTCGCGGCCATCATCGGCGCGAACCAAGTCCAAGCCCTGGCTGGCGGCCAAAAGCTCCATCGCCAAAATACTCTCGGCATTTCGCACGATGCTTTGGAACTTTCGCGACGCAATTGTGCCCATCGACACATGGTCTTCTTTATCTGCGGAAGTTGGGATCGAATCCACGCTCGCAGGATGCGATAGAATTTTATTTTCGCTCACCAGTGCGGCGGCCGCCACTTGCACAATCATGTGGCCAGAATTCAAGCCGCCTTCAGGCGCCAAGAACGCCGGCAATCCCGACATCGCGGGATTGATGAGCTTTTCGATCCGACACTCGCTGATCGAGGCCATGGCCGCCATCGCGATCGCCATGAAGTCGAGCTGAAAGGCCACCGGCTCGCCGTGAAAGTTGCCGCAAGAAAGAATCTTGCCTTCGTCGGCAAACACCAACGGATTATCCGTCGATGAGTTCGCCTCAATCTCCAAGACCTCTAGGCCTCGGCGGATGGCATCCTTAGCCGCGCCATGTACAGCCGGCATGCAGCGAAGCGAATAGGCGTCTTGCACGCGTCCGCAGCCCGCATGGCTTTCCGCAATCGGTGAGGTCTCACCCAGAATGCGTTTGAGGTTACGTGCCGTCATGGCCTCACCCGCGTGCGGACGAGTTGCGGGAATCAAAGGATCAAAAGCTGAGCGCGAGCCCTTCATCGCCTCCAAGGACATCGCACCGGCCAGATCCACAAGCTTTGCCAAGCGCCGCGCTTCATAGACCGCAAGCAATCCCACGGCCGTCATCACCTGACAGCCATTGATCATGCTCAAACCTTCTTTGGCTTGCAGCTCCAGCGGCTTCACACCTGTGCGCGCCAGCGCCTCGGTCACCGGAATGACTTTGCGCCCTTCCGAATCAGCGGGATCAAAGACTTCGCCCTCGCCGATCACGGCCAAGGCCAAATGACTGAGCGGCGCGAGGTCTCCGGATGCGCCCACGGATCCTTGCTGGGGAATCGCGGGAATCAAATCGTGATTCAAGAATTCGAGCAGCTTATCGATCACTGTTTCGCGAATGCCGGAATGACCGCGCGCCAAAGCATTGGCTCGCAAAAGTAAAATGGCCCGCGCTTGCTCGCGCGAAAACAATTCTCCGACTCCCACCGAATGTGACCGAATCAGATTCTTCTGCAATTCAACAATTTGCGACGGTGAGATGCGCACGGAAGAAAAGGCGCCAAAGCCCGTGTTCACGCCATAGATGGCTTCGCCCGAAGACATGCGCGATTCGATGTATCGGCGGCTGGCGCGCACGCGCTCTCGCGCGGCTTGTGCCAATTCGACTTTCACGTCGGCACCGCCTTGTCGCCGAACCGCCACGCGGCGCACATCGGCCAGCTTCAAATCTTGTCCCGTCAACTGGATGGTCTTACTCATGCTCATACCCATGCGGCCGAACTTAACAAGATTTCTGAATTATCGTCGCCAAAATTCTCTGCCGCGCCGGGCCCGCACCTGCCATCGATGCCATGCCCAAGAACAGATCCAAAAACAGGCCCTTGAATTTGAAAGGCTCAGCGACCGCCACGAAGCGCACGAATCGCCGCCGCACGGTCAGAGGCGCCAAAGACCGCCGTCCCCGCCACCAAACAATCTGCCTCGCGCACAGCTTGCACGGTCTGCAGATTCACTCCGCCATCCACCTGAATCAGCGGCTGGTGCGCACCGCCCTTTGGTCCAATGCGACGACGCAACTCCGCAATCTTCGCCACCTGATCGGCCATGAAGCTTTGCCCACCAAAACCCGGCTCCACCGTCATCACCAAAACCAAATCCACCTGATCCAACACCTTCAGCACTTCGGCCAAATCCGTACGCGGCCGAAGCGTCACGCCGACGCGCGCGCCACCTTCACGAATCATCTGAAAGCATCGACTCAGTTCGCGCGTCGATTCGACGTGCACGGTGATTCCGTCAGCTCCGGCGCGCAGAAAATCCGCAATGAGCTTTTCCGGCTCTTCAATCATCAGGTGGCAATCCAGCGGCAGTCGCGTCACCGAACGCAAGGACTTCACCACGGGCGCACCAATGGTGAGGTTCGGCACGAATCGCCCGTCCATCACATCGACGTGAATCCAGTCGGCACCGGCGGACTCGACACCGCGAATCTCCTCACCAAGTCGCGCAAAGTCCGCGCTGAGAATGGAAGGCGCGATCAGCGCCTCGTGCGCCTTGGGGCCTGGCCAAAATTTTCGTGTCGCGATGGAGTTGGACAAACTTATGCCTCCGATCCTGAAGAGGAACCCGACGCCGAGGCCTCCGGCGTTTGGCCATCCAGCCAAACTTCGCCTCGCTGCACGGGATAGCCTTTGAGAAATTCTGCGATCTCCATGCGCGCACGCGACTCAGGCTGCACGCGCGTGAGTCTCAGCACACCTTGGCCGCAGGCCACGTCAACACCTTCATCGCTGACCGCGACGATGCTGCCGGGCGAGGCCACCGAGCCCGTTTCGCGAACGACTTGGGCGCGCAGGAGTTTCAGCACTTTGCCATCACTTCGTCGCGCGTGCGGTATGGGTCCAAGCGCTAAGCCTCTGAGCAAGTTCAAAATCTCGCGGGCCGATCGGCTCCAGCAAACCGCAGCTTCACGCTTATCAATCTTCGCGGCATGCGTGACCCGAGCGGCGTCTTGCTCCTGGGGAATCAGATTGCCGCGCAAATAATCCATCAGCTCAACGTGCAACAGCTCGCACCCGAGGCGCGCCAATTCGGGATACACATCATCGGCGTAGCGAGTGTCATCCAGCGCCACGCGCCGAACGCCCAATACAGGGCCCGCGTCCAGCTCGCGAACTATACGCTGAAGCGCCACACCTGTTTCCGCATCACCGGCCATCAACGCCCGTTGAATCGGCGCGGCCCCTCGCCAGCGCGGGAGCAAAGAGCCATGAATATTCACCGCGCCCAAGGGAAACAGATCGAGAAATTTCTGTCCCAAAATTTGTCCAAAGGCGACGACCACCGCCGCTTCACAACGAAGCGCCGCGATCTCTTGGCGAAACTCTTCGGTGTTCACTTTTTCCGGAGTCCAAATCGGCAAACCGATTTCCAGCGCGCGCTTTTTCACCGGCGAGGGTGTCAGCTGGAGCTTGCGACCCGCAGGGCGATCCGGCTGAGTGATCACGCCGGCCACTTCAAAATGCTCGTCGCTGCAGAGGGCATCGAGCGCCTGCATGGCGAAATCCGGAGTGCCCATAAAGAGGATGCGAATGCGACTCACGCGGCCTCGCTCCGTTAAGTTTCAGTGGATTTGGCCTTGGCCTGAGCGCGCGCTTCACGAACCTTCGCGCGCTCCTCTTCAACTTCTTGGGGCGTCGGATAGCCCGACTTTTTAATCTTGGATTTGATTCGCTCGGATTTCACAAAGCTCAATCGATCGATGAAGAGCTTGCCTTCGAGGTGATCCATTTCATGTTGCAAGCAGATCGCGAGCAAGCCGTCGGTGCGAATCAACAACTCGCGCCCCTCACGGTCGAGGCCTTTGGCCTCGATATATCGCGATCGCTCCACGCTTTCATAGTAGCCAGGTACCGACAAACAACCTTCATCGTACTTGGTCTTTTCCTGAGCGACCAAAATTTCAGGATTGAAGATGATGATCGGCTGCTTCACCTGACGCTCAAGTTCCGTCATGCCCTCGTCAGTCGGCTGGCCATCTTCATCCGTCGGCCGCGTGTCGATCACAAGCAATCGCACCGACTCACCGATCTGGGGGGCCGCCAAACCAATTCCGTTTTCACCGTACATGGTTTCCAACATATCGTCGGCCAAGGCCTGAAGCTCCGGTGTCACGGCCGACACGGACAAGGCCTTTTTGCGCAAACGAGGATCTGGAAATTTGAGCACTTCGCGTTTCACAGGGCCAGTCTACCCGAATTTTGCGCCAAAGTGATCTTGAATCTTGCAGACCACGGGGGGTGTTCATTGAGCTTTGCTCGCCCTCTCATCAGACTCGCAAAACGGCAACGCCCACGAAAGCCCAATAAACCTTCCAGAAGACGCTCAAGGTGAATCCAGAGATGCCGGCGGCTGACAAGCCCAATTGGCAAAGCCCAGCTCCATCGCCGCTGACTCAAGCAGCGCGACTCGCTGGCCGGGATCAGCATGAGCCAAGGCCGCCATTGCCCGCCGCAAACTCGGCGTCCAAACCGCTCGATCAAGGCGCTCGGCCAGAGAGACGGCGATCTCGGCGGTGAGCCCGTCGCCGGACTGACTCAACTTCGCGTAGGCCTCGCACATTTCACTCAACTCATGTTTTTGCTGCCACTTGTACAGACCGCGGCCCAAGCTCATCAAGCCGATCAAAGCGATCAATCCCAACATCCAATAGCGCCGACGTGACTTCGCCAAGCTGTGTCCCTTTCACCCGCGTTTCGCGCGGCTTGCCTCAAGCTCGACGCTCGCTACTTTTTCAAGCGCATCAACGCAAAAATCGCCAAGCCTGCCATGAGAACATTGGGCACCCACGCGGCCAAGGCCGGCGCAATCGCGGCATGCCGCCCGAGCGTCAGTCCCGAGGAATAAAACGCCCAGTACGCAAAGGCCAAGCCGATGGTGATCCCGACATTCGCAGCCGTGCCTCCACTACGGGCTTTGCCGACGGAAAACGGAATGCCGATCAACGCCATCACCAGCCCTGCAAACGCAAAACTGAGTTTCGCTTGATAGTCGACTTCGTAGCGAAGCGTGTCCAGACCCGCTTCTTTATTCTTGCGAATGTAACGTTCCAACTCTTTGAGCGAAAGCGAGTCGGTGGAGCGACCGCTGTCTTGCAGATCTTTGGAATCCTCGGCGACGGTGATGGTCTTGCGCTGAAAGGGCTTGGTGACGGGGACACCCGAGCCCTTAGGGAAAAGCGTCACTGTGCCCTCGGCCAACTCCCAATTGGTGCCCTCAAGCTTCACCCGATCCGCGGTGATCATTTGGGCCAAGTGCCACTCTTGATCGAACTGATACATCGTCAGCCCGCGCGCCGCCTTCTCTTCGCCTTGCAAAGTTTTAATATTGTAGAGCGAGTTCCCCGAGCGATACCAGATGCGATCCGTCTTCACCGTCGAATACAAACCTGGCTTCTTCAAAATTTCGACGTAGTAAACGTAGTTCTTGCGTTGATTCAACACCGGCGCCATGCGGTCGTTGACGAAAAAACTCATCGACGACATGGCCACCACCCAAAACAAGATCGGCCAGCAAATTCGCGCCAGCGACATTCCGCTGGCGAACAGGGCGATCAGCTCATTGGAGCGACTGAGGTTACTGAGTGTGAACACCGTCGCCATCAGACAGCCGACGGGGACCATTTGGTGAATGAGCGCGGGCAGGCTCAGTGCGTAGAAGCGGCCCACCGCCTCAAGCGGCGCGTCGACTCGCGCGAAGTTCGACATGTAGTCGATGGTCACAAACAGCGTCACAAAGACGACGATGCCGCCCAAAAAGTAGCCGACGAAGATTTTTGAAATGTAGCGGTCAATCAGACTGAACATGCCCCCTTGAGCCTACATTTGACTTCGCTGTGGGGGCAGGTTTGACTTGGCTTATGGCATTGCGCGTCTTATTGGCTGATGAAAGCGTCACCATCAAAAAAGTGATTCAGCTGGCTCTCCAGGATTTCGCTGTTGAAGTGAAAGCCGTGCCGGTGGGCCTCGACGTGATGAACGTCGCCAAAAGTTTCAACCCAGATTTGGTCTTCGCCGATATTCTGCTGCAAAAAAAATCTGGCTACGAAGTTTGCGCCGAGCTGAAAAAAGATAAGTCGACGGCGGCGATCCCCGTGGTGTTGATGTGGAGCTCGTTCATGGAGCTCGATGCGCAACAGTTCAATTCATCGGGCGCCGACGGAAAGCTCGAAAAGCCCTTCGAAGTCGAGCAGCTTCGCAAGCTGGTGTTGGAACTCGTCCCGCGCACGCGCTCACAGCGATTGGCCCATTTTCTCGAGTTCCCCGCCGGCGGAAAAAAGCTGGCGCCGACGGACTCGGCCTCTGCCGCTCCGACTCCGCAGTCCCCGCCTGCAACTGAGTCTCCAAAAGCTTCGCCACCTCCGGCTGCGCCCACGCCGACAACGCCAAAGTCCGCGGCCCCAGCGACACCTCAAGCCACTCCTCCCACAGCCTCTTCAGGACGACCGCTCGGCGCTTTGCCGCCACTTGATTTAAATGCGGACTCCGCGCCTACAGATCCATTGCCGGCAAATCCATCGCCTGGCGACACGCAAGCGCCGGCCAACCCTTCGACTTGGAGCATGGATAGTTTTGATGATGCCGAACTTCCGACGCCAGGATTGGATGATGACGCTGAAGATGAAAGCTTTCAGCCCATGCGCCTTCCTGATGTCGAGGCCACGCGAACTCAAGCGCCCACGCCGCCCGCCTCTCAGAAGCTCTCCGCTTTGGACGCGGATGATGCCGACGATGATGCGGATCAATGGCAGACGGCGAGCAAGTATCAGCTCAAACCTCTCGATCTGGACGCCAGCATCAATGCTTCGCTTGAAGCCGCGGCCGACGAGCTCACGGATGCGTTGGCGGATGAACTGGACCAGGCGGATTTGCAGGCGCGCACAAGTGACGCCACACAAACGCTGTCGCAGGCTCAAAGCAAAGTCATGCGCACGGAAACCAAGATCCCGACACAACCGACGGAATTGGAATTCGCGCCGCCCGCATCACATGCGCCGTCGCCCAGATCGCGCGACCCGCACAGCGGCGACACCAAATTTCACAACATCGAGTTCAACTCACAGCCGCCGGACGAAATCGAGTTGCCGCAGACTTATGCCGGCACTTCAGATTTGGCTCCGCCGACAATCTTCGACGACGAAAATCAGCACGATGCCACCGAGGCCATGGCCTCGAAAACAGCGTCGACCTTCCGCATTTTGCCAGCGGACTCGCCCGCGCGCGAATCTTCGGGGCTGGACTTAAGCGCCGATGCGCCCCTGGAGATCGACGAAATTTCACTGCCCTCGTTCAAAGAGCCGGAAGACCCGGCCCTCGGCAGCGGCCAAATGGAGCCGCTCGAACTTGAGATGGATGATTTGACGGCGCCAACACCTAAACTCTCGCCGCTGGTGCAGGAAGTTTTGCGCGATCCTTTCGTCGACAAAATGCGCGCGCAGGCCGAGGCCGAAGCGACGAACTCCATGCGAGAAATCGAAGGCCTTGATCAAGATCGACTCGAGGCCATCGTGCGCCGACAGATGGAGCCTATTTTGAAGCAAGTGATCGAGCGCTTGGTCGCCGAACGCGTTCCAGAGATTGCCGAGCGCTTGGTGCGCCAAGAACTGCAAAGGCTCGTTGAGGATCAAGCATGAGCATGGGCGAAATGACTTTGGCCGACCTGATTCGTGCGGCCTTGCGCGAAGACATGCCCAATGGCGATCTCACGACGGACAGCTTGGGATTAGCTCCTCGTTTTGGGCAAGCCAGACTGGTCGCCAAGCAAGACATGGTGCTCTCAGGCACCGCACCATTTGAACAGACCATGGCCGCACTGGATCCAGCGACGCAAGTGCAATGGCACTTTCGCGAAGGCGATCGCATTTTGAATCGTCAGATCATTTGCCACGTGAGCGGCAATCTCATGCAAATCCTCAAAGCTGAGCGCGTGGCGCTCAACTTTGTCGGACATTTGTCGGGCATCGCCACACTCACCCGCAGCTTCGTGGATCGCGTCAGCCACACTTCGACGAAGATTCTCGACACGCGCAAAACTTTGCCGGCTTATCGCGACCTGGAAAAGCGCGCCGTGGCTCACGGTGGCGGGCAAAATCATCGCTACAATTTGAGCGACGCGATCCTCATCAAGGATAATCACATCATGGTGAGCGGCGGACTTCGCAAAGCCGTCGAGCGCATTCGCGCCAACACCCAAGAGCCGATCGAAGTCGAATGCGCGACGCTGGATGATGTGCGTGAAGCCATAGCCTTAGGCGTGGAACGCGCTCTTTTGGACAACATGGACGACGCCACGCTTGCGGAAGCCGTCCGCATGGCGAAGGCCGCGCCACGCCCTTTGGCCACGGAAGCCAGCGGCAACATGAATCTGGAACGCGTGCGCCGCGTGGCCGAAATCGGTGTCGATTATATTTCAGTCGGAGCGCTCACACACTCCGCTCCCGTTGCGGATGTGAGTTTGCTGTTTGACTGGCAGCAATCCGAAATGACGGGAATCTGATACGAGGTCAAACATGAGTTGCTTCAGCTGGACGAGCGAGTGGGCCCGCGCCAAAGGCCTTCGCACCAAAGCCATGTCCGTCACCACGTCGACCAACGACGAAGCTAAATCAGGGCTCGACCAACTGATGACGCCGCACCTCGAACCCCTGCAGGAGATTTCCGCGCCGAGTTTGTTTCTTGCCGATCAGCAATCCGCTGGCCGAGGCCGCGGCGACCACACTTGGCTGGCGCAACCAGGCCAAGCTTTGCTCATCTCGTTCGCCTTCGCTTGCCGTCGCCCGCCTCAGCCGCAACTCACACCACGAGTCGGATTGGCCGTGTATCGCGCCCTAAAAACCGTGTGGCCCTCGCTCTCGCTCGCACTCAAAGCGCCGAACGACTTGTTGATCGTTGATGGCGACACCACTCGCAAACTCGGCGGTATTTTGGTGGAAAGTGTTTCGCTGGGCGCCGACCATCGCTTGGTGGTCGGCTTGGGTTTGAACGTATTGGGTGTGCCGGATCTCAAGCCACTGCCCGAATCCGTTGGCGCGCCCGCGCCGATTTGTCTTTCACAAGCCGCCGGTGGCGCCAAGCATGTGAGCGAAATCGCTTGGCGACAATTTATGACCTCACTCACCGAAGCCATCGTCGCGTCAGCCGCACGCAGCTCTGACCCCAAGCTGAGCGATGAAGAACGACGAAGTCTACTGAGCGCGCTACGCCTGCACCCTGGGCATCGTCAACTCACTGAAGTCGCGCCCGATGGCAGTCTCGTCGAAGGCCAAGCCCGTCGCGACTGGAGTGAGCTGTGATGTCGGGCCAGGCTTGCGCATCCATCTCCAAAGTCATTGCAATCCTTGCGATGCTCACGAGCACCGCCTGCACCTCGCTGAACCTCAACATGAGTTCCGCCGAAGTCCCGTCGCCCGAACTACCGGGAAAAAGTGGCGCCCACGAAATTTCATTTCATTATGACGAGGCCACGCGCTACGAATTCACCGCCGATGCCAGTCGCCGACCGCCGACGCTCACAGATCCATCAACGCAAGTTTCACGCATAGCCTCAGGTCGTGGCGCCTATTCCATTGCGGAATGGTTTGAGCTTGGACTCAAAGTTTTTCCAGGCTCACGCGTGATTGGCGGCGGCGCTTTGCAGGCACGGCTGGCTTTACTCGGTGTGCAACCCGGCCCTGGCTGGAAAGCGAGCGCACTGCTCAGCACAGCTGGGCACATCGCTTCCGCCAGCGGTGATCAAGACGGCACGTTTGGAAATGGCGGTCACAACTGGAAAGCCGATGCCACCGGTCGCACCACAGGACTTGGACTTTCCTTGGGCTATCGCTTCAATGACAACTTCTTGATGTTCGCAGGCTACGCCCAAGCCGATCATCGACTCAGTGGCCGCATTCAACATGACCGCTCCGACAACGGCTCAAGTCCCGAGGCCACTTATGATTTGAGCGAAGTGAGCGCGCGCAGTCGCACCTCGACTCTTGGCTTTCGATTCGGCCGCAGCGTTCAAGGGGCCTTGGATTTGCGCGCCGTCGAACGCCAATGGCCATCGATTGGCCGAGGAGACGCGCGAGGCACGACCACAGAGGCTGTGGTCGCGGCCGGACTTGTCATCACCAGCGAAAATCGCTAAGAGCGCTGATCGAACAAGGAGCGAATTCTATGGCGTTGACGCACACTCCACCCGGGGAACTCGGCAGTCTCTGTCCCGACTTTCATTTGCCTTCGACCCAAGGCGCACAAATTCGCCGCGACGATCTTCGCGTCGCCCCCAACGGTCAGCGTGCGCGCGCGATCCTCGTGATGTTCATCTGCAATCATTGCCCCTACGTCAAAGCCATCGAAACGCGACTGATCGAATTGGGTCACGAGTTCGCCAAGCTCGACGTCAGCATCGTCGCGATCTCAAGCAACGATGCCACTCGCTATCCCGACGACGGCTTTGAAAAGATGCGCGAAAAGTCCTATCCCTTTCCTTACCTCTACGACGAATCGCAAAGTGTTGCGAAGGCCTTTGGCGCCGTCTGCACGCCGGACTTTTTTCTCTACGATGCAGATCTCAAGCTCGCGTATCGCGGAAGGCTCGACGATTCATGGAAAGACGCCGCGCAAGTCACATCGCGCGATCTGGCCGGCGCGATCACCGCACTTTTGCAAGGCATGCACCCCACTCGCGATCAAAAATCATCCATGGGCTGCTCCATCAAGTGGAAGCCTGGCCAAGAGCCGGCCATTTAAAATTTTAAGAGCGCAGGATCACTCGAATGAAACTTCCTTCAATTCCGGTATTGGCCGCACTCGCACTCGGCATCGCGATCGCCGCCGCCCTGAGCTTGGCTCATCGCCTGGGCGCCTTTCGTGAGGTGCACATCGAAGTCAGCACCGTTGAGCCTCTGCTGGTGCTCGCGCAGGAGCATCTCGGCGCCTACCACACAACCCATCAGAAAATCGTCGAAGTGGAAAACTGGGCGAAGCAACAAGGCCACTCATGTCGCTTTAGTTTCGGCGAGTACTTCGATAATCCCGAGCTGGTCGACGAAGATCGACTCAAGAGTCGCGGCGGCTGCGTACTGACGGACGAGCCCGCGCTGAAGCTCATCACAGAGCTCTCGACCAAGGGCCAACTGCCACAAGGCTTTCGCTTGGAGCAATTGGGCGAACGTCGCGCCTTGGTCGCGCATTTCGACGGCTCACCTGCGATTGGCCCGTGGAAGGTGTATTCTAAAGCTCAGGAGAAAATGGCGCAGGACGGTCTTCAGCAAGGCGGCGCCGTGATGGAAATCTATGAGATCCTCGGGCCCGATGCCATGCGCACGCGTTACATCTTTCCGCTGGCTCCTTAATCTCGCTTTGGTCTGCACAATTGCGAATTTACCTGCGACGGCCAGTGCGTCGCCGGCAGAAGTCTGTGACGACACTCCGACTCTTCAACAACAAGCCTGTGAAATCGAGCAGCAAGCGCTCGGCTGTCCAGATCTGCTCGAACGCGCTCCTGATCTTCGAGCGCTCATTCGCGACTGCCGCGCGCCCCACCGGGCATGGACTTGGAATGAAGTGTGGCGAGGCTGCCGAGATGGCTTCACCGGGTCATGGAGTGATTTGTACGAAGCGCTCGTCGCTTCACCGCTGCGATTTATGCAGCGATCCGCTCACGAAACCGAAGCCTTCTTGCAAAACTGCCTCGACACTCCCGGCTGTCGTGAAGATTTGTTTCGTCGCGCCCATGATCGCGCGCCCACGCCCAGAGAGTCGCAAAATCTCACCAACATGCGACGCACGACGGACCTCTTCGTGCTGTGGCGAAACGCCATCGCTCGCGAGAACTCCTCCGGCGAGCAAAACCGGCGCTGGCGAGAACAACTCGCGCGCACGCGCCGCACGCCACTCGAATCACAGCCGCCTCCTCCGCAAGACGCGGCGGCCGCCGAAGCACCTGGAGTTTGGCGCGCCATATTGGGTGCCTACGAAAACCAAATGCAGCGACTGCGCTGCTTTCACACCGAGGCCGCAACTGAACTCGCATGTTATGCGATCTTCAGCGTGGTCGACCCGACCCTCGTCGCCGGCGGCATCGCCAAGCTTCCGCGACTCGCGCAAGCGCTTCGCGCCGCACGACCCACGACCGCCGGTGCGGCTCGCACTGAGGCCGAAGCCCTGGACTTCCTTCTCAATCCACCTGGAGCCCGAGCCGCCGCGCGCGAGGCCAGCGACGAAATTCGCGATCTGGTGCGCGCGCGCCTGGGCCCCGACACGCGCGTGATCGCGACCGGCGGCACACCCGCTCGCGGAGAAACTTTCGCCAGCAGTCAAATCACGGCTCGCGGCGCGGACGATAGTTTCATCGGCCAAATCAAAGGCACTTACGATACCTCACAAAACCAATTGCACATCGACTTCATGTACTCGGCCAGATCCGGAGAAGGTGTTGGCCAAACTCTCTTTGAAGCTCTGCTTCGCCAACACCCGCAAACTCAGCGCGTGTCGACGACTTTGACTCTCGACAACTTGCACGAACTCCAACGCGCGCTTGCTCAGGGCATGAGTTGCGAAGACGCCATCCGCTCCACGCCCGCCTACAAGATTCGCGCACGCGCAGGCTTTGCCACTTTGGCCTCGGCCAGCTGTTCCGGCGCCGCGTTCACCGTCACGCGCTGACACTTCCCCAACATCGCTGTCCAAACTCCTGACTCGCGCCAAACTTTGGCCAATGGCTTGCAACTCAACATTCGCATTAAGTCCTCCGGAGTCGCCAAGGCACCAGCCTGGGCGAGGTCGCCTCCCGAGTTCAAACCTAACCCGTCTGAACAGAAGACTCAGACACGGAGCGATTATGAACCGGATTTCGACAATTCAAAAAGTGACACGCCAAGTACGCGGCCTTGTAGTTTTCACAGGCCTCATCCCCGGTGTTCTCGCGGCCATGAGCCTCTTGTCCACGCTCGAGGCAAAAGCCGCCGCCGCCCCCATGGCACCAATATGTTGCACTTCGCCCTCGGGCTGCGTGGCCATGGCGCAAAGCCTCGTGCAAACTTGCACCACCACGCCTTCGCTGCAGAACTCCTGCAATGCGCTTCACAACATCACAACGGAGCGATGGTTTCTTCTGACGGAAGACGCGCAAACTCTGCCGCGCGACAAAAAGGACATGGCAGGGAACTATCAGCTGGATCTCAACACTCTTAAACTCATGAGTGACTGGCGCGCCGGCGATGCTCCTGGCATCACGCGCGATGGCCGCGGGGAAATCTCAGTGAAGAAAGTTTGTATCGCTGAACAATCACTGCTGATCGCAGGGCGCGTGAACATGTTCGTGAGCTTTGAAATGGAAATTCTGAGCGCGCCCGAAGTGCGCCTCCGAAACTCCCAACAAGTGACTGGCTATCTCGTACAGTCCGGTGGCGAGCGCTTTTTCTTCACTCGCCCGTAGTAGCCGATAAAAAAAGCCCCGTGGCCAACGGCCGACGGGGCTTCTGATCACCCAAACTCAAGGGCGAACGCCTCACTTCGATCGCAGCAAGTTCAAAGCACTGCCGGCCTGGAACCACTTGATCTGTTCGGCGTTGAACGAATGCTTCACTGGGAAAGTGTCCGTCGAACCGTCAGTGTGTTTCACCACCACCGTGAGATTCACGCCCGGCGCAAAGCTCTTCAAGCCTTTGATCGTCAAACGATCGCCTTCGCGAATCTTGTCGTAGTCAGCCGGATTCACGAAGTTGAGCGGCAAAGCGCCCTGCTTCTTCAAATTCGTTTCATGAATTCGCGCAAAGCTCTTGGTCAAAACGGCCACGCCACCCAAGTGACGAGGCGACATCGCCGCATGTTCGCGCGATGAACCTTCGCCGTAGTTTTCGTCACCGACGATCACCCACTTCAAACCACGAGCTTTATAGTCGCGCGCGATCTTCGCGAACTCGACATCCTTCTCACCACTCAAAGCATTCGTGCCTTTGCCCGCAACACCCGTGAAGGCGTTCACAGCTCCAAGCAACATGTTGTTGGAAATATTGTCGAGATGACCACGATACTTCAGCCACTTACCCGCAGGCGAAATGTGATCCGTGGTGCACTTGCCTTTGGCTTTCGCGAGCAACACACAATCGGCGAGCTCGTCGCTGCCGTCCCACTTCGCAAAGGGTGTCAGAAGCTGCAAACGATCCGAAGTCGGAGCTACAGCCACAGTCACCGAAGCACCCGCGGGCTTTTGATAGCCGTCGGGATCTGGCACGAAGCCCTTGGTTGGCAGTTCATCGGCCACCGGCGGCTGAAGTTTAATCTTCTTGCCGTTGGGACCTGTGAGTTCGTCCTTCATCGGGTTAAAGTCCAAGCGCCCTGCAAGTCCAAGCGCCATCACCAACTCAGGTGAACCGATGAAGGCCAAAGTTTCCGGGTTGTCGTCTTGGCGACCGCGGAAGTTTCGGTTGAACGAAGTCACGATGGTGTTCGCGGTTCCCGTCTTCACGTCATCGCGCTTCCACTGACCGATGCAAGGTCCACAAGCGTTCGACATCAACGTCGCGCCCACTTCATTGAAGGTCTTCATCAAGCCATCGCGCTCAATCGTCTTTTTGATCTGCTCAGATCCCGGCGTGACGATAAATTGTTGCGGCATCTTCATGCCGGCTTCCAGCGCCTGGCGTGCGACAAAGGCCGCGCGACCAATGTCTTCATACGAAGAGTTCGTGCAGGAACCAATCAGTGCCGCCGAAAGCTGCGTGCCCCATTTGTTCTCACGCGCGTGCTCCGCCATTTTCGAAATCGGATGTGCGATGTCGGGCGAGTGCGGGCCCACCAAATGCGGCTCCAGCGTCGACAAATCGATGTGGATCACTTGATCGTAGTATTTCTCCGGCTGCGCCAGAACTTCCGCGTCCGCCGACAACAAATCGCGATTCGCATCCGCAATCGACGCAAGCTCCGCGCGACCCGTGACACCCAAGTAAGCCTTCATGCGATCGTCATAGGGGAAAATTGAGCAAGTCGCGCCCAACTCCGCACCCATGTTCGTGATCGTGCCTTTGCCAGTCGCGGAAATCGACGCGCAACCTTCACCAAAGTACTCGACGATTTTGTCCGTTCCACCTTTGGTGGTGAGAATTCCGCAGAGCTTCAGGATCACGTCTTTTGCCGACGTCCAGCCGTTCATTTTACCAGTGAGTTTCACGCCGATGATTTCGGGGTTCTTCACTTCCCACGCCAAGCCGGCCATCACGTCCGAAGCATCCGCACCACCGACACCCACCGCGATCATGCCCAAGCCACCCGCGTTCGGCGTGTGCGAATCCGTGCCGATCATCATGCCGCCCGGGAAGGCGTAGTTTTCCAACACCACTTGGTGAATGATGCCCGCGCCCGGCTTCCAAAAGCCGATGTTGTAGCGCGAGGCCGCGGTCGCGAGGAAATCATACACTTCGCGATTCTCACTATTCGCCGTCGCCAAATCCTTCACGCCATCCACATGCGCGCGAATCAAGTGATCGCAGTGAACTGTCGACGGCACAGCCGCCTCATCGCGACCCGCCAGCATGAATTGCAACATCGCCATCTGTGCGGTCGCGTCCTGCATCGCCACGCGATCCGGTCGCAACAACAGAAAGGACTTACCGCGCACCAACTCTTGGTTCTTCGGATCATCGAGGTGACCAAAAACAATTTTCTCCGCCAAAGTCAGCGGGCGGTTCACTCGACCGCGCACGATCTGCAAACGCTCGCGCGCTTGCGCGTAAACCTTCTTCACCATGTCCGGCGTTGTCTCGATTTTGCTCGTCATGTTCGGATGCCTTTCTGAGATTGATCCCGAATCGAAGCTCAAGAACTGAATGCCCAATTTGATTAGGAATTGAGAATGTAAAGCCAATGCCCACGCGCGACAAGGCTCGCCGCCGCGAGCCCCAGCCCCTCGGCAACGCCACCTCTGGACGCACCGCCCCCTAAGCGCGAGGCCAACGGCCCCTCGCTCCAGAGTTCAAACTCTAAAATGAAACGGAAACACTCACTGCGCCTGGCCCGAACCCTCGACCGCCGGCAATTCCAGCACGCGGCCACCGGCCGAGTCCACTCTCTCAACTCCCTCGCCCTGCGACGCTCTCACACGCGACTCCCCGGGACGCACGACAGGCAATTCAAACGCGCCAACCATATAGTCGTCGCCGACGAAGCCTGAAACATGCACCACCAAGGACCCCGTGCGCGCCGGCACATCGACGGGCACACGCCACACATCACCTGGGCGCAAGTCCTCAGAGCGAACATAGGGTTCAAAGTCCACTTCAAGACCGTCAATGCCTTCAATGCGCACGCGCGGCTCTCGCAGGTCAGCTTCGGCTCGAATCGTGACGATCACATTCGTCGTTTCCGTGAGCGTGAGGCTCTTCTCGCCATCAAAGTCCACCTCGACGGGAATGCGCGGCTTGCCGCCATTATGTCGATGCACGCCATCGGCATTCTTCACCAAACTCTCGCGATTCCACTCACCCGCCTCAGCCGCGATCTGCCGCCCTTGGCGATCCACAGAAACTCCAAGCTCCACAGTGCGAACTTCAGCCGTGCGAACCGCAGCCCAAAATCCCACCACCAGCGCGACCAGCGTGACGCCGCCGCCAATCCACCAGCGCCGACGATCCGGCGCACTCATGTCCCGATAATTCATGGACTCACCACCACATCAAAGGCTGTCAGTTGATCGGTGCTCGCAGTTCCATAGCCTCGCACCGTGAAGACGTAAGTCGTTCCGTTGGTCGCACTGAAAGTGACTTGCGGGCAGCTCGCCGTCGTACCCGTCTCGGCGATGTCGTAAGCCAGCAAAGTGCCCGATCGATAAACATAAAGATCCAAAAGATCCGCCGAGGAGCACGCGACCGCGCCACTGGATCGCGTCGGATTCGCCACTCGCACCGTCACATTGCCGTTACTCGTGCCGACGTAGCGATAAAAGCGCGTCAGTCCAAATTTGTTCCACAGCGCACTCGAAACACTGTACCCGCCATAGTGGATCACATCATGCGCCGTCGCCGCGTTCGTGCCCGAGGTCACTGTGCGATACAGCCGCCAGAATTCACCATCGGCAAAATAGCTACCTGCCGAATTTCGATACCTTCGAGGCGCCACTCCGGCCGTCCTGAATTCGGTGAAGTCATTGTCGGTGTCCCAAACATCCGCCGTATCTCCCGTTCCCGCACAGGCCCCAGAGCAAAGCGAATTGTAGGGAATCAATGTCGCCGCAGTACCCGTCAAATACGTGTTCAAGCTCTCCGCAGTTCCGCCATAAACGGCGTTGTAATGCGCGCTAAAACTATGACCTGTGGTCAAAGCCGGCGTGTTCTTCTGATAGTTCGCCAAAATATTGAAGATGCGATTGAAGCTTCCGCTATTGGCCGATCCGTCCGAGTTCTCCCACAAATTCCACAGCAAATACTGCATCGAGCGCTCCGAAAAATGTCCGCGATCATCACCGCTCGGCGCGCTCGAAACGTTGATCGAAAAGGCGCTCGTCTGGTTCGTGCCACTGGTGTCCACGTAAGTTGGATCTCGATACACCATGCCCGAAAATGCGTTGCCAAATCCCTCGCCAAAGGCGACACGCGGGTCCAGCGTATCTCCCATCGAGTGCGCGCCACCGATGGAGTCCGATCGGAAGACTTTGTTTTCCAGATAATGCCCGAACTCATGGGCCACCACATGCTTGTCATACTCGTCCGTATCGACGTCTTCTTTGCCAAGGATGTAGAGGTTGGCGATCGACGAGCTTCCTTCCGTCGTGAAGTAACTTGTGCCGATGCCACCGGCGGTACTGCCGCCCGAAGAAGACGTCGTGTTGGATGACGACCAATTCACAAACAACAGCGGAAAGCTCTGCGAGGCATTGCCCTCGCAAGCGGCTTCCATCCCTCGAATCGCCGTATCCAAAAGCGCGAAGGGCGAGCCGTTTCTCGCGGTGTAATTGGTGGAGTGAGTTGTGACAGCATCCAAGGTGATGCTATTGGTGTTCGCCGTATACTCGGTCGAGCCGCTCACCGCGTACACGTTTCGCAAACAGCCGTTTGTGGCCGAAGCGGAATTGTTCGTGACGTTGTTGAGAATTCGAACATCCCAACTTGCTCCGTTACAGTTCTCAAGTCCCGTGCCTCCCAAGGTATCGGCGACATAACTTGAGATCGTCGATCGCGCGAGCACCCGAAGCGTCACGCCACCTGAATTCACGTTTACTGTTAAGCTGAATTCGCCATTGTCATTCGTGCGCGTTAACGCCACGACCGTTGACCCCTGAAGCGCCTGAACGATCGCGCGACGAATCGGAACAAGCGAAGAACTGCCATACGCCAAGCCGCCTGATACCGGCACCGAAGTGTACCTCGCGGTCCCACTCAACGTGAAACTCACGCCACTTCCCGGCGAAGTCGTCAGACCAAAGCTCGAAGCATGGCAGCTTGTGTCTTCAGTCGTGCCGCCTGAGTCCGTGCCGGGGAGAATCTGCTTCGTGCAGGCGCTCAACGACAAAGCGCTGGCCACCAAACCGCACAGGCCCCATTGAGCCAAGGCCGCCTGACCACCTCGCACAGATCGATAAATATTGCCGATGAAAACTTTCACTGAAGCTTCAGTCTACGCCCTCTGCGCGCTCCACCAAAGCAACTCGAAGTCGAGGGTCTCAGCCCTGGACGTCTTGCCGATACCGGCAACAAAAAACCCACGACTATTGTCGTGGGTCTCGACGAAAAGTTCGAACTTCCTCAACCCGCAAAACCGCGTCTCAATACGAGACAGACTGAAGCTTCGCGAGCCGATCAGATGTACGAACCCTTCTGAATTTTCTCGAGGATGATCTTCTCCGTCTTCAACGGATCACGAGGATCCACGGCGAAGAACGCCTGCTGTTCGCAACGAAGTTTGTTCTTGATGAGCCACTCCAAAACTTCCGCGAGTTTGCGATTCTTTTTGTCTTGAAAAAAGGGGTCATTCGCCAAAGTGTCCTTGGCTTTCTTCAACGAGCGAGCTTCCGCCGGATCGCGCTCGTTCACCTTATAGCAGTCCAAATCCCACTTCTTCACATCCTCAGGCAACACGCCCAAGAAGTGCACCTCGGGAGCTGAGAAGTCGGCGTTTCGAATGAGCGACGCCGCCGAGCCCGCCTTCAAGGTCCGATAAATGTTCTGCAAAGTGTACGCGTCCAAGTCGCCAAAGAAAAACATCGGCACCTTGATCTGCTCTTGAATCAACTTACACCAGCCGCGCACACCGTTTGAGGGAACACCTTGCGCACCCATGACGATGCAATTGTGTCGCTTGGTCATACCGTTGGCGACCAAAGTTCCGGCCGTACCTTCGGATTCAACCACCAAGCAGAAGTCGATCTTCTTTTTGGCTTTCAAGGCCAGAGCCTGCGGCTTGTTCTTCGGTTGAAACGGCGTCGTTCCCAAAGTCGACAAGTCCACGACGGCCTTCGTGCCATCCGGCAAAGTCTCGGTGACGACCAGCTGCTGGGAATAAGTCTGACCACCGCGATCATTCGCAAAGCAGTTCAACTCTTCGCGATACACCTCAAGCATGTCGCCCACAAAGTCGATGATCGAATCGGACTCGTCCTGATCGCCGAAATCCAAGGCCTTCAGCTTCGGGTCCTTTTTCACTTTACCTTTAGAGATGTAATACAACTCACGCTTGGTATTCACCGCGCCGGATTGCAGGTTCGCCAATAGAATCTCGAGCATGAACACCACGCGCGCCATCTTTTGCACGCTGGAAACATTCAGCTCCGTGCGCACGCGCTTATCACCTGGGGTCAGAAAGCCCACTTTGGGGTTGTAAAACGAATTGTCGAGCGAGCACTTGATCGCCTCAAGCACAGGGCGGTTGCCCTTTTCCAACTCCTCCAACATCGCGTCGCAAAGAATGCGAACTTCTTTGGGAATGTCCTTGGTCAGCTTTCGAATGCGAATCACTTTTTCCACTTTCACTCCCTCTTACTTGCGAGCCGTCTTGTCGGTGGCGCGCTTCTCCGTGCCGGCGACTTTGCCCGTTCCCTTGGTCGCGATCTCCGCCGATTTGGCAGTACCCTTGCCCGCGTCTTTAGCGGTGCCCGCCTTCACTTCGACGAGTTTCGCCGTGCCGCGCTTGTCGGTGCCACGCGACGCACTGCTATTTTCCGCGTCCGAGCCATCTTCACCTTCCGCCTCGACTTCCGCCTCCACTTCATCGGCGATCGCGACTTCTTCATGGCGACGAGCAGAGAACAAGAGCCCGGCCTTCGCTTGCCGCTCTTTCAAAGCATTCAAGCGAAGTTCAGCTTCCGAGAGATCCTTCTGAGCTTCCTTCGTGTCGCGACCCAACAGCTTCTTCAAACCTTCTTCAGCTTTGAGCTTTCGCGACTCCTTGGCACCCACGATGCGCACCAAGCCTTCGACCAATATCGGTCCAAACTGCTCGATGTGCGAAATCTTGCGCTCAAGATCCGCCTCTTTGTTTTCACGACGAATATGCCGCGAAAGCTTTTGCCCCGCCTGCATCAACGCGCGCCGAATCTCTTCAACCAACTCATCCGACGCATCGATGGTTTCTTTCGACGCGTTCTTAAACTTGATGAAAGGTGAAACAATCGAAATCGCGAACACATAAGGACCCGACGGCAAAGAGTCTTTGGACTGCGCCAAGCCATACGAGCGCCAATTCACGCTCTCCACCGCAGCGGTGATCGCACAAGCCGACTTATCGAACTGCAGCGGCACGCGATTCGCGAAACGCAAAAGCTGAATCGACTCGTCCTCGCTGCCGCGATTCAAAAAGCGCGCAAGCGCCACTTCGACGACGACAGGTTTAAAGTCGCAAATCCGCGGCTTTCGCGTCACCACCGAGAAAAAGTCGACATCGCCAAGGCGCAAAATCGACTTCGCCAGCGACTCTTCGCCGACCGTCAACACAGATCGCGTCGACGGCGACTGCATCTCCGTTTTAGAGATCACTTGAAATGCCGATTTGAACTGCTCTTCCGTCAATTTGTTGGTCGGCAGCGGCAGCAAAGACTTCGACATGCCGTTTTTCACCAAGGCCTTCAAGGTTTCATCGGTCACCCTGGAAAATCCGCTGCGCAAAAACTTTCCGAACTCCACTTTGCCGTAAAGTCCCGCGTGCGTGATGAATTCACCCAACTTCATCGTGTGCGGATGCGGCAAAGTCGCCGAAGGAATCTCAGGCACAGTGTCGCTCACGCGCTCGATGCGCACCGGCTCCGCATCCAGCAGCGTGTACTCGATCGTCAGATGCGGGTTCACCAAAGTCGTGCCTTCAAGATAAGTCAGCAAGCCGCCGTCGCCATTGAGTTGCACGCGACCATCGATGCGAAACTCCACGCGCGTCCCATGCGGACGATCCCAATCGATCGTCTCTTTGGCCTTCATCAATCCTTTGTTCTGCTTGATATCGACATCGATCACAGCCTGCACGGCCTTACGCATACCTTTGGTCTTCGAGGTCACGCGCACACCCGACGCATTCGTCAACTGCGCCCAAGTCGTCGCCGCTGAGATGCCGATCCCCTGCTGGCCACGCGTACACTGGCCACGACCAAACTTCGAACTCGCCAAATATTCGCCGAAGACTTTAGGAAGATCCTCGGCATCCAATCCCGGTCCGTTGTCCTCGACCACAATTTCAACCAAGTCCGAAGTCTTCGAGGCCCCCGCGCCAATTTTTCGAACGACGACTTTCAACTCCGGCAAGATGCCGCTCTCTTCGCAAGCATCCAGTGAGTTATCGACGGCTTCCTTCAATGTCGTCAGCACGGCCTTCAGCGGTGAAGAAAAACCCACCTGCTGCAGGTTCTTCGCAAAATATTCCGCCGTGCTGCTTGAGGTGATGCTCTTCGCTGTCTTCGCCATCAGCTCCCCTTTTTCTCTTCAGTCCGTAAAATCATCTGAATATCGACCAACACTCGATCAAACTGCGAGCCCACAAATAGGCCTCCGTTTGGCCAAATTTCTTGGCCAAATTCTTTAGCCAAATTCCTTGGCCAATTCGATGGACCAAAAATGTTGACCAAACATGAGGGCCGGCGCTCGATCCACGTGCCAACGCCGCAACTTACGGCGAAGTTGAACACGACCATCAAAGCGCCATCTTGAATCTAGGCCTCGCCCCGACGCAAGCCTCAATCCGATTTTCCAAGCTCACCGACTACAAAAATCGCCGACTTTTCGAGCTTTTGCTGAGCGAGTCCAACGAAACTGCCTGCACTTCAAGCACTGATGCGCATCGCGTTGCTCTGCCGCCCGCATCACTTCCTCGCAAATCTTCAGTCTAATTTTTAAGCACACTCGCCAATTCCGTGGCCTCGCTCAAGCCCAATTCACATCGACCCGCAGTCGCCGCTTGGCGGCTCACCCTGCGCCTCGCTAGGATTCTCGACATGAAACAAAACTCGACGTGCGCCATGAAATTTCACGCGACCACAGCGACGCATTTCTTTCGCTTCTTGCTCATTGCGCTCACGCTGTTGAGCACGTCGTTGAACCGATTCGCCGATGCCCAAGAAACCGCATCGCCGGATCGACCGCGCCCTGCGACCACACCCACTCCCGCGGCTGCGGCCACCAAACCCACACCAGCGGCCAAACCCTCGCCCACACCCGCCGCCGTCAGCACAAAATTTCCCAAAGTCGTCACCCGCCTGATGGTCGACGACTTGTTCGTTGGCCGAGGCCGCAGCGCCAAACCCGGTCAAGAACTTGTCATTCACTTCCAAGCCTGGCTCTACGACCCGACACAACCGCTCGGCCGTGGACCACAGTTTGAGTCCACGCAAGGCAAAGAGCCAATGCGATTTAAGCTCCAAGATCCCGAAGCGCCACTCATCAAAGGCTGGGAGCTCGGCCTTGTGGATATGAAGCTGGGCGGACGTCGTCGCCTGATCATTCCACCGGAGTTTGGCTATGGCGATCGCGGCGCAGGACAAGTGATTCCGCCCAACGCGACACTCATATTTGAAATCGAGTTGGTTGAAATCAACTGACTTCGCCTAAGTCGTGATCGTCCAAGAAATACTCGCGACGTCGGTTCAACCGATACGCTACTCGTCGGCCCCATCCTCATCGGTAGGTCCTTGCATCGAAGCCATCGTGCGCTCCACATCCAACACATGACCGCGACTTTGATTGCAAGGCCGACAAGACGGGACGACGTTGGACTTCGTCGACTTTCCCCCGCGAGCGACCGGAATGAGATGATCCATGGTGAGCTGAGTTTTGGGAAACTGACCGCCACAATGATGGCAACGACCTGGTCCAATCTGCTGCTTCCACCACTGCGACTGACGCAGTTCGCGCGCCTTGGCTCGCTCGCGTTTGATTTGCTCGGGAGACACCCAACTCTCATCTGGCATAAACTGAGTTTAGCACTTCATCGCCGCAACGACCAGCCTCGACTGGCAACTTGCCCGAAGCCTCGGCCTCTGCTACCGAAACAGCAAAGAAAACGACAACACCAACCGCACGAGGTCCACGGCATGAAGCCCTCTCAAATGCAGGAACGCCTAGAAGCCGCTTATCCCGGCGCGCAGATCCAGGTCACCGACCTGACGGGCACTGAAGATCACTACCAAGTCGTGGTCGTACATCCCGTCTTCAAAGGCTTATCCCGCATCGAACAGCACCAACACGTCATGAAAGTCTTCGCCGACGAACTTCGCACCGGCGAGGTCCACGCTCTCACCATTAAAACCGCAACACCTCAAAACTAAAATCTTCCTTAACGAAGGGAAAGCTCATGGCAGAAACACAACAACGCATCGAAAAAATCCTCGGCGATAGCCGCATCGTCTTGTTCATGAAAGGCACGCCGCAATTTCCCCAGTGCGGATTCTCAGCTCGCGCCGTCGCGATCCTGCAAGAATGCGGAGCCAAGTTCGCATCCGTCGACGTCTTACAAGATCCCGAGATTCGCGAAGGCATTAAGGCCTACGGAAACTGGCCGACGATCCCGCAGCTTTACGTCGACAAAAAACTCGTCGGCGGCAGCGACATCATGTTGGAAATGTTTGAGGCGGGCGAACTGCAGCCGATGGTGAAGTGAGTTTGAGTCGTAAAATGCGCCGGAGCCCACAGGGCCCGGCGTGCTGTGCAACTTAACCTCGCACGGCTTGGCTCGTGGCCTCGACGGCCATTTCGCATTCACTCACCAGCCGCTCCACAATTTCGCGACAGCTGGCCACTTCGTCGATCAAGCCCACACTCTGACCGGCGCTCCACACCGTCTTCCACGTGGGGCGATCCGCCGCCTGTTCGAGCTGCTTCATGCCTAGATAATGAATCAGCGGCACGACATACTTCTTCGTCAGCGGATTGCGCTTCAGAACCTCGAGCGCCAACGGCAAATCCGTTCCGACTTTGTCGATGTACGGCGTTCGAATCACCGCCGCCGGCGTACCCGACACTCGCGTCGTCATGACGATCTCTTCCGGCGACGCCTTCACCACCGCATCTTTGTAAGCCGCATCGACACGCGCTTCATGCGAGGCAATGAATCGCGTTCCCACATGCACGCCCGCCGCGCCCAGCGCCAGTGCGGCCGCGATCTGTGAGCCATGCGCCACGCCACCCGCCAAAATGATCGGAAGTTGAATTTCCCTAGCCAACCACGGCACCAGCACAAGCGGTGAAATCGGACCGGCATGTCCGCCCGCGCCCGAGCCCACCGCGACCAGTCCATCCGCGCCCAACTCCGCGCACTTTCGCGCGTGATCGAGATTGGTCACATCACAAAACACCTTGGCGCCTTGCGCGTGAGCCTCGCGGATCACTTCACCCGGATGCCCGAGCGACGTGATGAATAACTCCACGCCGGCATCAAGAGCCAAACGCAAATCATCCTTGGCCCGCGTGTTCGACTTGTTGACGATGACGTTCACGCCGATCGGTCGACGCGTGCGTGACTTCATCTCGCGCAAGGCCTCGCGGTAAGCTTCGATCGGCCGATAATTGAGCGCGGGAAATGTGCCAATGCCACCGGCCTCGGAGATCGCCACCACCATATCGACATTGGAAACAAGAAACATCGGCGCGCCGATGATCGGATAGGAAATGCCCAACAACTCAGTCATCTTAGTTTTCATGCGTTCATCCTGCGCCGAAGCTGCGCACAAGTCATTGCCGAGCGCGCGGCGTTCAACGTAGCTTCACTTCATGATCTGCAACGTTTCGCAAACTGATCGCTGGATTCGACTCTTCGTCGGCGGCCTCCTCATCGCGTGGGCCGCCGCTGGTGGGCCCTTCTGGGCTTGGCTCGGTTTGGTACTGTTAGGTACGGGTGCTTGGCGAGTCTGCCCGGTGTTTGCGCTGCTCGGAATCGGCACCTATAACCCGGGCAGCTCCGCGCCCACATCTCAGAACTCAGCGCCCGGCAAAGACCTCGCTTCGCCTTCCCAAGGTGCAGAAGCCTCGGCACTCGACCAAGGTCAGGATCAAAACTGAAACTGAGCTGCAAAGCCCTTCGCTTGCCGAACGATCAAAGCTCACAAAGCTATTTCTCGACCATCGTCGCCCCCCAATCGGCTTAGCCCGCATCGTGAAAAAGCCGATAAATCACATATGCTTCGTGTGCTTTTGGTCGATGACGACCAAGACATTCTAACTTTCGCGAAGGCTTTACTGCTTTCGCCACGCCCATCCTTAAGCGGCGTGAACATCGATGTCGTGACGGTCGACAATCCCGTCACGGCCTTGGATCGCGCGCGCGAACAAGAATTCGACTTGATCATCACGGACGCCAACATGAAACCCCACTCCGGCTTTGAGCTCGTGCGTCTGCTTCGGCAATTGCCGACGGCAGCGTCGACTCCGATCGCCATGCTGACGGGTCGACGCGAAAAGCGCGACGTGGAGCGCGCCGTGCAGTTGGGCGTGCAAGCCTATCTCGTGAAACCATTGGATCCCGCCGCTTTCATCGAGAAAGTCGACGAGCTTCTCGACAAACGCCAACAGGCCAAGCGCGCCGTTCGCTTCGCCGTCGTGCAACTCGACGAACCTGCGCAAGGCGAATGCTACTTCCGCCTCAAGGCCCTCACCGACAATGGCGGCGTCTTGGAAGCCGACATTCGCCCACGCAAAGGCCTTAAGCTGCACTTGAAATCTCCAGTTCTTGAGCAGCTCGGGTTCATGCACTTGCCGATCGAGGTCATCGACACGCAAGACAAAGATGGCGGCTGGGAAGTTCGCTTCGTCTTCCACGCTCTCGAAGAACGCCAGCTGCAGCGACTCCGCGCTTTCATCGCCGCCAAAACCTCCAGCTCACCGGCCGCTTCAGGCCGGAAGGCGGCCTGATTATGCAAATCCTCCTCGCGGAAGACGATCAGGCCGTGTCGCTCATCACCAGCCTCTCGCTCGAGAAAATCGGCGGACATCAAGTGACGGTCGTGGAAGATGGCGAGGCCGCGGTGGATCTCGCGACACGCCAAGCTTTCGACCTCATCATTCTAGATGGCATGATGCCCAAAAAGTCCGGCCTGCAGGCGGCGCAGGAAATTCGCGGCGCGGGCCTGATCACCACGCCGATCATTTTCCTAAGTGCCAAAAGTGATGAGCGTGACATTCGAGAATTTCTCGAACTCGGTGTCGGCTATATCGCTAAACCCTTTGAGCCCACACAAATCTGCTCGCACATCGACGAGATCCTCGCACGCACGGGGTTTAAGACATGAAGTCGATTCGCGGCATGCTCGCACTCCTGACTTTTCTGATCCTGGGCGCTTCCGCGCTCGCGGCCTGGCGCGCTTGGGACGCCCGCCAACAAGTGCTGGCCGTCGAAGCCAAAATGACCAGCTCCATGGAGACACGCACCATTCTCCTTATGATGGAAGAGCTTCCCTATTTTGATGAGACTCTGCGCCGACTGAATTTGGAATTACAGCGAATCGACAACGATGAGCGGCGCATCGCCTTCAAAGACGCGCTCGACGCCTATGCGGCACGCAAGCCCGAAAAGCTCAAGCGCGCCATTCGCAGTGCGCTTCGCGCCGAAAGCAAATACCATGAGGAGCTTCGACGTCAGCGGGCCGTCATCGAAGATCGCGTGGTCAAGTTCGCCGGCCTCGCATGGGGAATCCTCGCCGCGGGCCTGATGTGGTCGTTGCTCGCAATCAACACGCTCATCTTCCGCCAACTGCGACATCTCTCGCGCCGCATGTTGGACTTTTTGGTCGACCGCTACTCGTACCAGTTCTCCAATCCCGAGGCCAACGAGCTCGGCGACTTACAGCGCACCTTCAACTCACTCGCACAAAAGGTCATCAACACCATGGATGACCTCAAGCGCCTCGATAGCGCCAAGAGCGAATTCCTCTCCATCGCCAGCCATGAACTGCGCACGCCGATGACCTCCATCAAAGGCTCGCTCTCGCTGCTGGCGTCCGGCGTGGTCGGCCAGCTCGACACCAATTCGCTTCGCCTCATCAAAATCGCCGAAGGCGAAACTGATCGACTCATTCGCCTCATCAATGACCTTCTCGATCTCGCCAAGATTGAATCCGGCAATCTGCCCTTGAATTGCCAGTGGACCAGCTGGGATCAGTTCTGTCGCCGCACCTTAGAAGGACTGGCGGGACTGGCCGTCAATGCCGACGTCCGCCTCGAGCAAATGTCGCTTCCACAACTCGAAGTGAACATCGACTCAGATCGCTTGCAACAAGCCCTCACCAATCTCGTTTCTAACGCCATCAAGTTTTCACCCAAAGGCGGCACTGTGCGCATCAGCGTCTCGCGCGCCCGTAGCGGCGAGCTGATCGTCAGCGTGATTGATCAAGGCCCCGGCATTCCGCCCCGAGATCGCGATCTCATTTTTGAAAAGTTCCGTCAGGGCACCACCAAAGAAAATCCATTGGTCAAAGGCACCGGACTGGGTCTTGCGATCGCGAAAGCCTTGGTTGAAGAACACGGCGGCGGAATCGGTGTCGATTCCGAAGTCGGCGTGGGCTCGACCTTCTGGTTCACTCTCCCCCACTGGCGTGAAAACGCGGATCGGCTCGCGGCCTAAGCCGCGCGCAACAAGAGGCTGGCTCTATGAATCAATCATCGCGCTCCGGCAACGACTCACCCGCAGATCCCCACGGCATCGCCCAAGTTCTCGCAGACTTGCAGAAGCAGTACATCCACGGCTTGCCTTTGAAAGCTGAGAACATCGAAAAGCTTTGGAGCCAGCGTCAAATTCAAGATATCGAAACCGAGTTCCATAAACTCAAGGGCACTGGCAAAACCTACGGCCTTCCCGAGATTTCGCAAATTGGCGAGGTCACCGAGAGTCTTTGCGAGAGCGGCGAAGCCGCCCTCACCCAGGCCCTCCCGCTCGCTTTGCGTTTGCTGCGCAAGGTTCACCAACTGCGTTCGCAAGGCCAAGCCCTTGAGTTGCAAAGCGAAGTTGATTTTCAGGAGCTCCAACGCCTGCGTTCCACCCTCGGCCAGCGCAGTTAGCCAAGAGCCCTCTGGGGCTTGTCTCGCCTCTCAAATTGCCGCTAGATTGGCTCTATGACGATGGCTTCATCTCACGCACAAAATTTTAAAGTATCGACCTCGCAACTTGCTGAACTGCAAAGCTTACTGAGTGCAGATCGCGTGCTGACCGACGCCGCGTCTTTGGCCCACTACGGTCGCGACTGGACCAAGCACTACGAAATTCAACCCAGCTGCATCGTCTTTCCGTTGAACACAGAAGAAGTCGCATCCTTGGTCAAATGGGCCAGGAAAAATCGCGTCGGCTTGGTTCCTAGCGGCGGACGCACCGGGCTTTCAGGTGGCGCGTGCGCTCTACAAGGCGAAATCGTTGTCAGCTTCGAGAAAATGAATCGCATCTTGAATTTCGATCCGGTTGATCGCTGCGTGGATGTGCAAGCCGGCGTGATCACCGAACAGCTGCAACAGTTCGCGCGCGAGCAAGGCTACTTGTACCCTGTCGATTTCGCCGCCCGCGGCTCCAGCCAAATCGGCGGCAACATCGCCACCAATGCTGGCGGCGTCAAAGTCATACGCTACGGAAACACCCGCGAGTGGATCAGCGGACTGACGGTCGTGACTGGCACAGGCGAGATCCTGCATCTCAATTTAGGCTTGGTGAAGAACGCAACAGGCTTGGACTTTCGCCACCTGTTCATCGGCAGCGAAGGCATCTTGGGCTTCATCACCGAGGCGAAGGTGCGCCTGACTTCGCCTCCCGCCGGCAGCATTGTGATGCTTTTTGCAGTTCCCGATTTGGATAGCATCATGAAGATCTATCAGCACTTCCGCGATCGTCTGCCGCTGACCGCCTTCGAGTATTTTTCTGACCTCGCACTCAAGCACGTCGTCACTCACGCGCACCTGCAAAAGCCCTTCGCAACAGATTCACCTCACTACGTTTTGATCGAAGTTGAACGCACCGACGAGGAGACTGAGGCGCGAGCCCTGGAGTGCTTTGAGCACGGTCTTGGCGAGTCTTGGATTCTGGATGGCGCGATGGCACAAAGCGAAGCTCAAGCGCGCGACTTTTGGAGACTGCGAGAAGACATTTCCGAGGCCACGGCACCTCACACGCCGTTTAAGAACGACGTCTCAGTTCGCATCGCCCAAGTTCCCGAGTTCCTCACGCGTACAGATGCCGCGCTCAAAAAACATTATCCCGATTTTGAAGTCGTGTGGTTTGGCCACATCGGCGATGGCAACATGCACATCAACATTTTGAAGCCCGCATCTTTGGCGCGCGATGAGTTTCTGGCCCGCTGCCGTGGCGTCAACCCGGTGATCTTCGCGATCATTCAAGAGCTGGGTGGCTCCGTCAGCGCTGAACATGGCGTTGGCCTAGTGAAAAAACCAGATTTGAGCTTCACGCGGTCAGCGAGCGAAATTCAGCTGATGAAGCAAATCAAATCCGTCTTCGACCCCGATGGCATCATGAATCCAGGAAAAGTTCTCGACTGATTGAGGGCTTTTGCACGTCCAACGAATCTTTGACCACGAGGCCTACATGCCAAAAGCCAAGTCGACCTCTCGAAGCCAAAAGAAAACGTCAAAGCTGAAAGCGCCTCAGCGCCGCTCTGGCATAATCAAGCGCACAAGCTCCAGCGCGCGCGCTGGAGAACGAGCAAGTCTCAGCCCAACACCTGTGCAGCTTGAAGCGCCAATCCGACCCACGCCGCCGCCACCACCTCCAGCGCCGCTGCCGAACAATCTCGTAGAACTCGCCCTAGAAGAACGTTCGTTTTTGCACGATCTCGCCAATCCGCTCGCGATTTCAGCTGGCATGATCGAGGCTCTGCTAGAAGCCGTGTCGCGCGAAGGTCAACTCAATCCGGCCCAGCTTCGCCAACTCAACAAAGCTCGCGAGGCGCTGCACCGACTCGGGGATCTTTTGAATGTGCGCCGCAAGCGAATCGTCGAAATCCAAGATCACGTGCGCGAAGTTCCACACACCTGACTGAAATTTAAGGCAAGAGTGAAGTGCGAATCGAAGTCGCGAGCGCGCTCACGCGCTTGAGCAACTCACCAGCGTCCTGCACTTCCACATCCATCACGACAAAGCCGATTTGCTCATCGGTGGCCAAAGCTTGACCTTGGATGTTCGCACCCAATTCGGAAACGATGGAGTTGATACTCCCTAACACTCCCGGCACGTTGCGATGCACGTTCGCGATTCGGGTTGCATCGGGATGCTGGCGCGGCAGCGCTAAGGGCGGGAAGTTCACGGCTCCCAAGGTGTGGCCATCACGCAAATAGGCGATGAAACTTGCCGCCACCTCCAGGCCAATCGACTCTTGCGCTTCGAGCGTGCTCCCGCCGATATGCGGAGTCAAAATCACATTCGGCAAGCCTTGCAACTCGCTCTTAAAGCCTTCGCTATTGGAAGCCGGCTCTTCCGGAAACACATCCACGGCTGCACCTGACAAATGCCCGCTTCGAATCGCCTCCGCCAAAGCCGGAATATCGACGACGGTTCCTCGACTGGCATTGATCAGCGCTGAACCGGGACGCATCAGTTTCAGCTCCGCAGCTCCCATCAACCCGCGCGTCGCACGTGTGTCCGGCACATGCAGACTTACAAAATCAGATCGGCGCAAAAGTTCCGCCAACGAATCCACGCTCTGCGAATTCCCGAGCGGCAACTTCTTGACGACGTCGTAAAACAGCACGCGCAGGCCAAAGGCCTCGGCCAACACGCTCACCTGACTACCAATGTGCCCATAGCCAACAATGCCCAGAGTCTTACCCCGCACTTCGCGCGATCCATCTGCGCTCTTGAGCCACTGTCCGCGATGGGCCGCCATATTGCGGTCGCCCAATTGTCGCGCCAACATGATCACTTCCGCCAACACCATTTCGGCGACACTTCGCGTGTTCGAGTATGGCGCATTGAAGACTGGAATTCCGAGCGCATTCGCTGCAGCCAAATCCACTTGATCCGTGCCAATGCAAAAGCAGCCAATGAGCGCCAAGTGCGGCGCCTGAGCCAACAAGTCTTTGGTGAGTCGAGTCTTCGAACGCAAACCCACCACATCATGTTTTTGCAACAATTGGCCAAGTTCAGCCCGATCCGGTGAATGCGCGAGCAAAGTCACTTCGTGGCCTTCGCGCAAAAGCGCCTCGCGCGCGACAGGGTGAATGTTTTCCAGCAATAAAATTCGTCGAGCGGTCTGCGCATCAGAACTCATGCGTACATATTGTCACGTCCCCCCAAGGGCGGATAGCATTCAAGTAACGCGTCAATTTGCCGTCGTGAACAGACTCGAGAAAGGCCCGAGAATGTCTCGCCCTCCAAATGCCTCAGACCACGAGGAGCAAAAGCTCAAACTCCTTGTCGTCGATGACGACGATTTGGTGGTCGCAAGCCTTCGTCGAATCTTGCCGAGCAATTGGACGATGCTTGCAGTTCCCGATCTTCAGCAAGTCGGCGCCAGCCCAAACCCAGCCGACGCTTGCGCCGCCGCTCTGGTGGACATGCATTTGAGCCCCAGCACGCAAGCCGAAGGTCTGGAAGTTTTGCGCACACTTCACCGACTCAAACCACAAATGGAATTGATCGCGATGAGCGGCGACTTGCGACGCGAGCTGATGGAGCAATGCCTCAAGGCCGGCGCGACGCGCTTTCTCGCCAAACCCATTGGGCGCGACGAATTGCAGATTACCCTCGAGAAAATCGAAGCCCTGCTCCAACTCCGACCGGGACCACAACAAAGTGGCGTTCGCTGGATTGGCGACGGACCCGCAAGCCAAAAACTTCAGCGCGAGATCGCGGCACTTCGTGGCGAAACCGCACCCGTGCTCATCGAAGGCCCATCGGGATCCGGCAAAGAAGTCGTCGCGCAACTGCTGCACGCTCAGGAGCGACGCCAAGATCCTACGCGCCCTTGGGTGGCCGTGAATCTTGGCGCCCTTCCTGACAGCGTCTTTGAATCCGAATTTTTTGGACACATCAAAGGCGCATTCACGGGTGCGGATCGCGACAAAGTTGGTCTTGCGGAGAGCGCACAGGGCGGCGATCTGTTTCTCGACGAAGTCGAAGCCCTGCCCGCCACTCAGCAAGCCAAACTCTTACGCTTTCTTGAAAGCGGTGAAGTTCGACGCGTCGGCAGCGCGCAGAGCGTGAAAGTCAGCGCTCGCATCATCGCCGCGACCAATCGAAGTCTCGAAGAAATGGTTCGGCAGGGCGAGTTCCGCGAGGACTTGTACTTCCGACTCTCCGGTCATCGACTGCGACTTCCACAACTCACACAGCGACTCGAAGACTTGCCCGCACTGGCCGAGCACTTCCTCAGTCTGGAGCGCCCTCGCTACAACAAAAGTTTCGCGGCTGATGCTCTTGAGGCGCTCACACGACACAATTGGCCCGGCCACACTCGAGAGCTTCGCCGAATCTGCGAGCAATTGGCCCTCATTTCACCCTTGCCTCTGATTCGCGCTGAAGATGTCGCCATGGTGCTGCCGCAAACTCGCGCGCGCTCTCACGCCGATCCGGCAACTCAAGCTGCGCCCGACCTGAGTCTGGGCCTCACGGCCCTGCTTGAGCGCGTCGAGGCGCAAGCTATTCGCTCGGCCCTGGCGCAAACTCAAGATGTCGACAAGGCCGCCGAACTTCTTGGAATTTCTCGTTCGAGCATCTACAAGAAGATGAAAGATTATTCCATCGGAGCACCATGATGAACTTCTTCGACTCTTCACTGCTGAGCGAGCCGGTCTACTTGCAGACCTTCGGCATCGTCATGGGCATGCTCATCATTCTCAGCGTGTTTTTCTTTTTCATTCGCCACCACGGCCCATTCACGCAAGCCGGCTTCGCTTCGCTGATCAGCTGGTGCATTGCCACCCCGTTTTTGTTCATCGCCAATTCGTTGCCGCGCCCTTGGTCACTGATTGCGCTATCCATCATCGCGATCTTCGGCTCAAAGATTTTCTTCCAACTCATGGGAATGTATCATCGCTCAAACTTCGTCTGGGCGACCTACCTCGGCATCTTCGCTCTCGCGGCCTCCATTCACTATGGCATTCGCGAACTTTACAATCTCGCGCCGATGGCCTTTTTCGGCGCGGTTTGCCTCATTCCCATTTTGCGCAATTCTCACAAGCAGATGATCCAGTATCTCGCTCTCACACTGATGTGCTTTTTATTTCTCGGTTGGAGCTTCATGCATCTGGGCTGGATCTGGCGGCTTGAGCGCGGCGCCTACATGGTGATCTACATCACCATCCTCACAGAAACCTTCGACAACATCTCCATGGCGGTTTCGCAATTCATCACCTCGCGCACCAACTACGTACCCACCAAGATGTTCTCCCGCATCACGCCGCGAAGAAGCTGGGAAGGCTTCGGCGTCGCGGCTCTACTCACCTTAGTGATCGCCTTCAGCTTTCGACATTTGCTTCCCGAGCGATCGGAGACTTTTTGGATCGCCTCAGGCCTCGTCGCCATTCTCGGCGGAAGTCTCGGCGATCTCGTGTTGTCCGTGATTCGTCGCGATCTCGGCATCAAAGACGTCGGCGTTTTCATCATCGGTCGCGGGGATCTGCTCTCGGTGATGGATCGTCTGATTTTTGTCGCGCCCATTTTCTACTACGTGATGTGGTATCTTGAGACCTCGAGCTTGCCCCTCGGAGCCCTGCCGGGATCGCCATGAAAAACTGGGACTACGAAAACGAGCAATGGACGCGCCTGCCGAGTTACCTCAAACACTTGCCGCTCTTTACGCGGCAGTTTGACCTGACCTCAAAATTTTTCCGACTGCTCTGGTCCCTCATTCTCAAATACTGGTTCTTCAAATTTTACATCCGGCTCAAAGTCGTCGGCGACTTTCACGAAATCCACAAAAACTACCCCAAGCTCCTGGTGATCGCGAACCACGCCTCTCACCTCGACGCCGTCTCCATCGCCGCCGCCATACCCTTTCGCTATTGGGGCGATCTGTTCATCGCGGCAGCCAAAGACTATTTCTTCACCAATCCCCTCTTCACCTTCTTCTCCAAACATTGCCTGGGCGCCATCCCAATCGATCGCAAAGACAAAAAGGGCGAGGCCGTGCAACTCTGCCTGACCTTATTGTCCAAACTCGAGGCGATCTGGCTGATCATCTTTCCGGAAGGCACGCGCTCACCCGATGGCTTCATCGGCCAATTCAAGCGCGGCGTGAGCCTCTTTAGCGAACGCACGACAACACCGCTGCTGTTTCTTTATCTGGAAGGAAATGCCGATCTTTGGCCCAAAGGACGTATCTTCGCCGTGCCCGGCAAACTCACCCTGCACGTCGGGCCCGTGTGTCCACCTGGCAACATCGAACTGATTTACGAGCGCTATCGCGATTGGGTGATGAGCATCAACCCGAACGCCTTCCGCGAAGATCTCATCAGCTCAGACGATAGCGCTGCGAAACCTTGAAGTCGTCGCGATCCGCAGTGATCTGCGCGCAATCCATATAGGGATCGTGCTCAAAGTACAAAAACGCCGATTCGCTCACGGCCTGCGCCAACAATCTTCGCTTCTCTTCGATCAGATCAAGCGGACGCAAATCATAACCCATGACCCAGGCCAATCGCACATGCGTCGAAGTTGGGATCACATCTCCGCAATAGTAAAGCACTTGTCCGCCGCCTTCGATGCGCACCACTTGCTGCCCCGAAGTGTGTCCGTCAGAGACCCACACACTCAATCCCGGCAAAAGATTCTTCACTTCGCCATCCAACAAATTCAACACGCCCGCTTCACGCAACGGCTCAAAGTTCGCCGCGAAGTAACTGGCGCGCTCGCGCACATTCGGCGCACTCGCCGTCTCTAAATTTCGCCTTTGGACATGATAAGTCGCGCGCGGCAGTGTCGGCACAAGCCGTTGCCCATCCCACTTCGTCGCGCCTCCAGCATGATCAAAATGCAAATGCGTCAGCACGACATCGGTGATTTGGTCGGCCTTGAAACCCACGCGCTCCAAGGCTCGCTCCAAACCCGATTTTCCCGCCTCGATCGCGTACATCTCCGCGAACTTCGGGCCCAACTTTGGTCCGTACTTCTCGACAAAATCGCCACCCACTCCGCAATCAACCAAAACGCGCCGACCGAGTGTCTCATTCAGAAGCAAAAGCGCCCGCGCTTCCATCGCAATTCGATTTTCCGCATCGGGAGGATTCGTCTTTTGCCACAGCACTTTGGGGACAGTTCCAAACATCGCGCCGCCATCCAAACCGAATATGCCGGTCGGCAAAGCCAGCACGCGCCAATCACCCATGCGCAGATCTCGCAATTCGCGCAACTCACTCGACCATGGATTGTTTTGCGGATTCGAAAGCTCTTCGAACTTCGACATCGATCCTCCAGCGAACTCGACTCAAGTCTCGTGAAACACTTTCGCGTATCGTCCGATAGTTCAACAAGAGAAAGATCGAGTTCACCACGGTTTCGGAGAACTCGCGATCCCGGCACGGAGCGCCACGCCTGCGGAGGCCTCATGTTCGTGCCGAGTCTGTTTGCGAAATTCATTTCCTCATACGCCCATGTGCCCCGCGCACTCATTGCACCTGTGCTTTTCGCACTGAGTTTGTCGGCATGTAATCAACCCGCATTTGTCGGCCGCAATTTGGAGGAGGAGAATCGCCGCCTCACGCAGCCTACTCCGGCTCCAACTCCTCCGGTCCCACTTCCAACCCCAAGTGAGCCGCCACCGACTGCAACGCCTGAGCCCACTCCTCTGCCTCGCGATCCCGACATGGAGCCCACACCCACGCCGGTGCCCACGCCCGTGCCGACACCTGTCCCCACACCCACGCCCGTGCCGACGCCGGTGCCGACACCTGTCCCCACGCCTGTACCGACTCCTGTACCGACTCCCGTACCAACACCTGCACCAACTCCAGTCCCCACGCCCGTGCCGACTCCCGTACCAACACCTGCGCCCACACCCGATCGCCGCGTGACCGAATCCTTCGCGCAAGACTCCAATGCGGGCAAAGTCGACATTCTCGTCATCACCGACAACTCGGCCTCGATGGATCAAGAGCAACGCAAAATGGGCGAGCGCTTTGATAGCTTCATCTCGGCGATCAGTGATCTCGATTGGCAAATCGGTATCACCACAACAGATTTGAGCGGCGCACGCTCGCCGTTTTCAACCAACGGCCAACTGCTCACGCTGACCGGCTCGCAAGCGAAGATCCTCACGCCGCAGTTTGCGAATGCGGACACACTCTTCCGCAAAACCGTGCAGCGCGAAGAGACCATCGACTGCTACAACAAACCTAAGGGCTGCCCCACAGCGGATGAAGAACCGCTGCGCGCTTCGATGCTCGCGATGGATCAGCGCTTCACCGCAAACGTCGGCTTCTTCCGCGACGGCGTCGACTTCGTGCTCGTCGTCCTCAGTGACGAAGATGAACTCTCCGACGGCAAGAATCCCAACGCCACACGACCGCAAGACGTCGTGAATCGCTTCAAAGCCTACTTCTCCGACACCAAGCGCTTCATGGCCCACGGGATCATCGTGCTCCCAAATGACAATCGCTGCCGCGCCGATCAGCGCCGCCAAAGTCGCAGCGGGCTTGCCGGCGACTACGGTCTCGCCGTCGATGCGCTCGCCAAACTCACCGGCGGTCGCACCTACTCAATCTGCGCCAGCGACTACGGCAAAAACCTCGCATCCATCTCGCAAGATGTTCGCAAACTCGTCTCGAGTTTCGAACTGGGTGCCGAGCCCCAACCCGGCAGTGTGCAAGTGTTCGTGACTCCCAATGTCCCGCTCTCATGGAGGATCGAGGGCAAGCTCCTGATCTTCAACTCGCCACCACCGGCCGGCGCGCGAGTCGAAGTCCGCTACATTCCAAAATGAAGTTCACTTGAGTCCTCCGTTAAAACCCAAGTGAAAACCCAGGGGGGCGGTGAAACATCACCGCCTCTTTTTTTGCCCGAGGCCACCGGCCCTCCACCCCATCTCTTCCCAAATCCTCAAACTTCAGCTAGCGTCAGAGCCAACGGTCCCGTAGCTCAGCTGGATAGAGCATCTGCCTTCTAAGCAGAGGGTCGCACGTTCGAGTCGTGCCGGGATCGCCAAATCAACAATTCAGGATCTCCTCACACAACTCACCCTCCCCAACTACCTGACGCACCGTTTTCTCGGCGCCGCGATTTCCAAGATCTGCCCGCACCCTTGATTGACCCGTTCTCCGCAAGCGAGGAGCCTTGAGGCATGAAACTCGCCATCCCTCTCCTCCTCCCGATGACCGGACTCGTCGTTTATTTTGCAAGCGGCATGTTCAAAGAGCGCCTCGAAGTCTCCGCAACAAGTGGCCAAGCCCCACTCATCGTCAGAATTATCGGGCCCGAGCGAATCGCCAAAAAGTCGTCACTCTCATATTCAAAGTGGGTGGGTTGCGAGTTCAACGTCGACTGGGGCGATCAAAGCATCGCCGAACCCACAATCGGCGAAAGCTGTGAGCCACGCCTCGAGCATATTTACCAAGCTCCAGGAAGTTACAAAATTAAAGCGTCGACCTTCTATGCCGAACCCGACGACAGCCACACCACAGATTGGAAGGGCGAGGCCACAGTCACTGTGAAGTGACAACTCACGCCTCACGACGCCTTCGGATATCTAACCACCGCTTGAGGTTCCAGCCTCAGCCCTGACCTCACACTCACCTTGTACATTTGCTTGCGCTCATCGATGGCCACCACTTCATCGCCCCGCACGATCAACGCCTTCAGGTGAATTTCTTGAACATCACCTTCAAGATCAAGTCTGTACTCCCGTTCATACAGACGAACTCGCCAAATTTCCCTGCTTCCATCTCGAAGTTCGGCCACAAGACTCATTGAATACTCACGACGTTGACCTAACTCGTGACGTTCAAACACATGTCGAATCCGCACCTCAGTCGTATAAACGACCGAAAGTTGCGCTGGAGCCGCTCGCTTCGCAGAAACTCGTTGAGCCATACCGATCCCTCCAAGCAGCACCAGACCAATTAACAGAATCCTTCGATTAGACTTCGCCAAAAGCCTCACCAACATCGCCCCCCTTAAGCCATTCACTCCACTTCGCCGATCCCTAAAAGTCGCCGCAAACAGCGCGGGCACAAACAGTCGCGCGCATCAGCCTGCAACTGCAACGCACGCTCACGCCCACCCTCACGCGCACCCTCACGCGCACCCTCACCCAAATCTAAACCCACATCCGCACCCGCGGACTCACCACCCTGGTCTTCAATCCCTCGCTTCAGCGCTTTACCCAGAAGAGGTAAGCTCATGCACCAGCAAGCCTCGTCAGCATTTGCTCCGCACTCAAACTCACGACCACAATTTTCGCAGCTCAGTTTTCGCCGCACTCAAGACCTCGCACGACACGCCTCACTCCGCGCGCCCCAACTCCGCGCGCCCTAATTTCCAAACCTCTGCGCCAATGTGATCGCCACATAGGGACCTCGCGGCCGCCCCAACAGCGAGCGCTCCTTAAAGTGACTGTCCAACACACGCATCGAAGACCAGTGCGTCGCCCCGAGCGTCGCCGTGATCCATGTTCCACCGCCGATGTGCCGCCGATAAAATCCATTCGCGATCAATCTCTGCATCGCGAGATAAGACGCCCCCAACTCACGCAACTCACCCCACTCTTCACCAATATGATAAGTTGCGCCTTCATACTGAAGCTGCGCACCGACCCGCCAAGTTTCGGGCATCGATGTGTAGGCATAAATGATCGCCGGAAACCCAAGCCGCAAAAAGTGCGTTCGCGCTTTCGTCTCCCACTCCAAACCTAAACCCGGCACCACAGGAATTCCCGCCGATGCATCCAACACGCCAATGCCCCACGACCAGCGCCACTCACCGCTTTCACCAAGCGGATGCGTGAAATTCAAAAATCCCGTCGCGAATCGAGCCTCACGCCGAAATTGCAAACTCCGACTGAGACTTCGCTCCGCAATCGTCACCAGCGCCGAACTCGACCAGCGATCACTCCATTTGTGACGAAAGATCCCCGTCCATGACGTATTCGTCGGCGTCACGCGCGAAGTCGTCACCAAGGGGCGCGAGCCCACTTCGCCCGTCAGATCCACAAGTGGCCGCCGATGCGTCAGCACATTTGTCCAACTCGAATCACCCAGCCGAATCGGCGGAGCGCCAATCACCGCATCAACACTCGAGTTGCCTTCCACATCATAACGCTGAAACTGCAAGGTCAGCGGATCATTGAACTGAGCACCAGCCTGCGGAGTGGCTCCAAGGATCAAACCCAGCAATAGCAGTAGCCGCAAAAACCCAACTCCTCCACGCACGGATGTCTCCCTCAACACACAAACTGACCCAAAAAACAAAAGGGCCGCCTCATGGCGAGCCCTCTGGTCTCAAACAAAAACTTCCCACAACCGAGCACAAACCGAAATCTCACACGCTCCCGCGCCATCTAAAAGCGCAAGCTCACTCTTCGCCGTCGTGACGAAGTTCGACTTCACCCGTGCAAGACATCGCCGCATACAGCCAGCATTCAGCAGCCGGCGCGCAATACCAATTCAAAAATGAAGTCGACGTGAAGTTCTGCGCAGTGGCCTGCCACTGCAAAGTTTCAGCGGCGGCCTCAACGTCGGCTCGCTGCACACAGACTTCGTCGTCCCACACAGTTTCATGTTCAGCTTGGCAAACACCAATGCCCCACTGTTCATCCACCTGACGAAGCAGATCATCAATATGACCTTTGAACGTGGCCCGCGCATCCGGCTCCGACATACACGGCGTGCTCTCACCCGCTTGACCGCGGCCACTGAGCGCCACACTCACAGCCAAAACAGCGACGCTCGCCAAAATCCACACGCGTGCGCCCCAAATCGACTTTGCCATTTAGCCCTCCCGGCGAATCCACGAACCAACCCACGAACCCACAAACTCACGAACGACGAAGTAGCTGCCTAACAATGCAGCTGCATGAATTCAAGCCAGACGCCGCGCAAAATCCCCGATCTCAAATTGGTTCGCTATAAGTTCGACAAAAGCATCGAAATTGCCGCCCTCGCCCCAAGAGGGGTGTTTCAAAATCCACCCGAAATTGTGAATTCCCAAGACACTGCCTCCAGGACTTCCGTCCAGCAGCCGAAAAGTTCTTCAAGAACACAAAGATTCCCGCACGGAACGTGAACACTTCGCGGCGAATCGAATCAGGCAGCGACGAGAACCGTCGTAAGGGGATTCAGCGAATGACTCAAATTGAGAATTTCAACCTCGCTGAAATGAGTTCGAATTCCTCGCTTCTCATCTTCGCGGCGCTGTCGTTGCTGATGATGAGCATGTTGGCACTCGATCTCTTTGCCGCCTCAGCGCGCGAGCGTGGCGCCAAGTCCTGGGTGATCGCCGCCAATCTCGCAGTCCCCCTCCTGCTTGGCATTACGCTCATGTCCGCAACCTTCGCGCGCGGTCCCATCACCTCAAAACTCGACTTGTACAAATCCGGCGCGAACTACGCGCCCGCCGTCACACAAAGCGAACGCCAAAGAATCGTCACCACCGCCGCCGTCGAATCGCGGCGCATGCACGCCGTCGCCGCAGGCATCGCTGTCGCAGGTTTTGGCATCGCACTCACTTGGGGCTTGAGCCTGTTCGCCTTCTTGTCGATCGCCGCCAGCATTTTGCTTCTCACCGAACTCAGCTTCGTGTTGGCCGAGCCCGCAGGTCTCAGATTCGGTTCACTCGAATGGCTGGTCGGCCTTGGCCTCGCGGCCACCTGGGTGACCTTTCATGCCAAATCGCGCGAACGTGATCGAAGCCTCCCCATCGCATGGTCCATCGGCTGCATCTCTCTGATTTGGCTCGCCATCGCACGCGCCACTTCGCAAACTCTCGACCACGCAACCGGCATCGATCTGCAAAACGCCCATGAAGCTCTGCTGGCGCTCTCTGCCGTTCTGGGACTTTTCTTCGCGCGCCTCGCACTCAAAATCGAATATGGCGTCGGCCCTCGATGGGAAGCCGCCTACCTGCACAGCTTCACCGGCGTCGGAGTCGCCGCGATGACGGCCTTCGCACTTTTCCTCGCACCCCAAGGCTTAGATCGCCTCGAGTTCCTCGCGCAAATCGAGCGAACTCACGTGAAAGTGCAAAGCCTCATCCAACACCACCTCGGCGAGCGCCAACCCGCCGCCGAACACATCCAACTGCCCGCGCAGATTTGGCTCGACGTCGCTCGCGAATACAAACTCGTCGCTCAGTTCGCTGATCGCGGCAAAGCCTCAGGCCGCCACATCGACGAGACCACACGCCAGCACCAAGCGCGCATCGAGGCCCTCGCTCACCACGCCGAAATCCTCGCCCTCATCGAAGAGTCCAAATTGCAACTCACTCAAGTGGACGAGCAACTCAATCGCGACCCCAAACTCGCCGCAATCTTGCTGCAAAAATTTTGGACGCGCACCTACCCCACTCTCGAATCACACATTGAGCAGGCCCGCCCCAACTCCGACCCCAACTCCATCTCCGATTCCGACCCCAACTCCGACCCCAACTCCGGCTCCGACGACACACTCACAGCCGAAATCCCACTCCACCCAGCCGCGTTCAACAGCGTGCACATGGCGCTGCAAAGCGATTTCGCCGCCATCACCGCCGCCGCCATCGAACTTGAAGTGCGGCGCACAGATCTGTGGCTCGCTTGGGTGAATCGTCTCGCACCTGATCGCCGCGCTTCGATGGCCGTGGCCGCGCAAGATTATGCGCGCCGACTCAAAGGCCTTCGCCAACATATGGCCAACACCGGCCTCGACGACGATCCTCGCCTCGCGAGCCTCGACTCCAGCCTCGAACAAGTTCGCAACATGAACGCCGATCGCGCTCCCTCTTTTACGGACTTGCTCCCCACCACCAGCAGCACGAAGTCGCGCACCAAGCCCACACGCCACTCTTCCTTCAACAACGCGTCTAAAAAATCGTCGGCCCCTCAGCGCGAGCCCGCGGGCACTCAAACCCGTCGCTCCCGCTCTAAAGGTCCACGCTAATCTCCGCGCGTCTGCAACTCATCAACGCTTGCCACACCCACGTGTTTCGCGAAATCCTACTCGGCATGAACGCGCCGAACACCGACACCATCTTTAGCAAAATCATTCGCAAAGAAATCCCTGCCCGCATCGCCTTTGAAGACGAGCACTGCCTCGCCTTCCACGACATCTCACCGCAGGCTCCGGTTCACGTTCTGCTGATTCCCAAACGCCCCATCCGCTCGATGGCCGAGATCACCGCCTCAGACTCCGCGCTGCTCGGTCACATGATGAGTGTCATTCCAAAACTCGCCGAGCAACTCGGCATCAAAGAAACGGGCTTTCGCGTCGTCGCCAACACCAACAGCGATGGCGGACAAACCGTCTATCATTTGCATTTTCATATTCTCGGCGGCCGCACACTCGGCTGGCCACCCGGCTAAGGCACAACGATCCGACGGCAAGCCACAGGCAACCCCAATCAGGGCGCCAATCGCGAACTCACCCAACCGCCACCCTGGCGCACAAACAACACGCGCTCATGCAAGCGATGCGGGCGCTCTTCCCAAAACTCCACACGATGCGGGCGCAAACGCCAGCCACCCCAGAATGGCGGACAAGGCACAGGACCCGTCGCGCCAAACTTCGCTTCGATCTCTTTCACTTTCGCCAATAAATCTTCGCGACTTGCAACTTCGCGACTCTGCGGCGACGACCACGCCCCCAAGCGCGACTCTCGAGGCCGCGTTTGAAAGTAAGTCTCATTCTCCTCAGGCGTCAGCTTCTGCACGACACCTTCAACGCGAACTTGCCGTCGCATCGCCACCCAATGAAAACACAGCGCGGCCCGCGGCTCATTCAACAAGTGCTGAGATTTTCGCGACTCATAATTGGTGTAAAACTCCAAGCCGGCCTCACCCGGACCACCGCCGCCCGAGCCAATACCTTTGAGCAACACGATTCGCGAACTCGGCTGCCCTTCGGCATCCACGGTCGCCAAATTCATCGCCGTCGGCTCCGGCAGCCCCGCCTGAACAGCTTCGTTCAACCAAACTTGCAAAGCCACCAAGGGCTCGGCACCCAAATTCAATTCACCTTCGCGCAGCTTCATCATGTCTTCCCACTTACGCAGCACAACTCGCACCGTCAACGCGAAAGGCACCTGCCACTTCTTCACTACGGCGATCCAACAAATATTGACCCCCGCTGCAGCTGCGAACAGGATGAAGTGACATGATGTCTCAAAGCTCCACCACCTCTCCGCATCACTCCCCTTCCTCCGGCTCGGCCGAGCTCACCAACTTGGTCCGCGATCTCCAAGATGTCGCTTGGCAAGCGCGCCTGTTCCGCGGCGCTCAACTCGAAGACACTTTACTCAACGAGGTGCTCGCGCCCTTACCTCGCGTGCGCCCGCCTCGCCTCGCCATCGGCATCGGCGATGACGCCGCCGTCATCATCCCCTCGGGTCGCCCTGTCGTGCTCGCCTCGGACTTGAGCGTTGAACATCGCCACTTCGAACTTCATCTCTCGCCCGCCGAAGACATCGGCTACAAAGCCCTCGCCCGCCCCATGAGCGACATCGTCGCCATGGGCGCAATCAACGTCGCCGTCACCATCTCCGTCGCCGTCCCCGAAGCATGGCCCTACGATCAATGCCAAAACTTCCTGCGCGACTTCTTCCGTGGCGCCCACAACCTCGCGCGCATGGAAAACGTCGACATCGCTGGCGGCGACCTCACACGCACCCGAGGTCCACTCTGCATCGACGTCACCGCCTTCGGCGAACTGCCCGCGCAAGGCTCGCCCTGGCTGCGCAGCCAAGCGCAAGTCGGCGACCTCATCTTCGCAAGCGGATCTCTGGGCCGAGGTCTACGCGGCCTGCACCTGCTCGAACAACTGCATCGCGAACAACCCGAGCAAGCCCCTCACTTCAATCTTTCACATCTCAAGCCCGAGCACCAAAACGCCATCCAACATTATCGCCGACCACATCCCCGCACAGATCTCCAGCGCGCCATGTCCGCCTCGAACATCACGCCGCGTGCGTGCATGGACATCAGCGATGGCATTCTTCGCGATCTACACCGAATGGCCCTCGCCTCTGGCGTGCAGATCACCGTCGATGCCTCCATGATCCACCGCCATCCCGCCGTCGCCGATCTCAGCGAAAAAGAGATCTTCCGCTACAAGCAAGCTGGCGACGAATACGAACTGCTCTTCGCCATCGCACCTGATCAGGCGCAAGAGCACATCGCACAACTCAAAGAATGGCATGTACGCCCCATCGGCGTCGTGACGGACTCTCGCGAAGTCGGCCTTCGAGTCCACCGGCCAGGTGGCCGCATCGAAGAAGGACATGACGCATTTGAAGATCTCGAAAGTCTCAAGGCTCAGTGGCAGCGCCGAATCTCGGACGCGGCCTCCACCTCGACATGGCTTCGCCGGTTGCGACCTTTCTAATCCGGCGCACTCACTCAAGCCGCTCACAAAGCCCATGAAGACCCCGGCCACATCTTCGGCCCCAGGTGCTCACCGCAGCGTCAAAATTTAGTATGGAATAACAAAACTTCGCCCGAGGATTCCCGCACTTAGCCCACCTCGAGCCCACCCGCACAACCACGCAACGAGCCCAGCTTAATGGAGGACCGGATTCCCATCCTCATCCTCCGCCGGCCCCTCGCTCCCATCCGGGCCCGCATCTCCCGCCGCGCGCACGTCGAGGATCTGCAGATCAATATCCAGCGCCAATCCGGCCAGCGGATGATTGCCATCCACGACCGCCACGCCGTCTTCAGGCCTCACTTCAATCACCCGCACCGTGATCTCTTCGCCCTCCGGCCCGCGCGTCGAAAACTGCATGCCGACCTGCACGTCCGTGCCCGCAGAAGTGTTGGCGAATTGCTCCAGCTGCACCTCGGCCACCAACTCATTATCGAATTCACCATAAGCTTGCGCGGGATCCACGCCGATCGAAGCTTGAAAGCCCGGCGTCTTTCCCAAAATCACAGCTTCAATCGCTGGCAAGGTCTGACCTTGGCCAAACACAAACTCAAAGGGATACTCCGGTGTGCGCTCTTCAAGCAGCGCGACCTCACCACTCGAAGATCGCGTCATCAATTTGTAGCTGAGGGTGACCACACACCCTTCTTCCACTCGCATCGAATTTTCCCTTCACGCCACGCCAATTGCGCCGCCGCCAACTCGCCCAAGTATTTCTCACGAGGCCACAAGACTCCACCAAAACTCTCGACCACGGGAGTCACCATCTGCACATCCATGAAGGCGCAACCGGCCTCACGCAACTTCAACAGCAAAGCCCAAAGCGCCAGCTTCCCCGCATCGCGCTCGCGATGAAACATGCTCTCACCGCTGAACACGCCATGCACCCACACTCCATAAACTCCGCCAATCAACTGCGGCCCACGCCATGCCTCCACAGAATGCGCGGCCCCCATTTCATGCAAGCGCACATAGGCCGGTAACATCGGCGGCAAGATCCAAGTGCCGGCCTGACCCGGCCGCTGAGCATCCCGACAAGACTCCATGACCTCGCGAAAAGCCGAATTCACGCGAATCTCAACCTCGCCACCCAACACCGCTCGCCGCCACGTGCGCAAAAAACGCTCTGGCGCACGCAACTCACCTCGTAAATTGATAATTCCTCGCTCCGCCGGAGAAAACCAAAGTAAAGGGTAGCCTTCCTGAGGCCACGGAAAGATGCCGTGCGCGTAGGCGTCGAGCAATGTCTCCACCTGCAAATCGCCGCCTACGGCCACAACACCCTCGGCGGTGGTTTCGCGCGGATCAGGAAATCGCGATACACGCATCGCACACCCCACACGCTTCGCGACCACTTTCACCAAACTCGCGCGCCACCGATATCCATCGGCACTCACGAGGCGCCTCCGCCATATAGCTCTCCAACATCAGCAGTTTCCGCTCCCGCCGAGCCCTCGCTTCGCGATCCCGCGCCTCATCCAAAAATTCCGGCGGAATCTCGCCGACAATGCGCCAATCCCGAGGCCGCAGGCCCTCAAGAACTCCCCAACGCTCCAGCAGCGCCACCGAAGTCTCCACGCGAAAATCGCGACGATTATAAAAGTTCATTTGCGAGCGCAGAAAATCATAGCCCTCTTGGCGCGCGCGCAGCTCATGACGCTCAATCAGCCGATGCACACCCGCCACGAAGGCGGGCTCAGGCGTCGCCCACTTCAAAAAATCTCGCTGTATGCTCACATCATCGCCGTCAAACAGCGCCACCACATCCGCCGCCTCGCCGTCTCGACCCGCGCGACCAATTTCTTGATAGTAAGCTTCCATGGAGCCCGGCATTTCCGCATGCATCACCAAACGCACATCGGGCTTATCGATTCCCAAACCAAACGCCGGCGTCGCCAACATCACCTCGGCGTCGCCCGCCAAAAACCTCTCCAGCGACCGGCGCCGCACGCGATCTGGCAACTGACCATGATACATCAACACTTCACCGAAGCGCGCCGCCTCGTTGGCAAACTTCTCCAAACTCTGCACCAAAGCAAAATACACGATCGAGGCCCCTGGCCTCGCATGCCGGTGAAACACAAAGCGACGTAGCTTCTCATCCACGCCGTGCACACCGTGCACGGAGATCGCCAGATTTCCGCGCCACACACTCGCGACAGCTCGTTCGGCCCCCGCCATCCCGAGCTGCTGCAAAATATCATCTTGCGTGTCTCGCGTTGCCGTCGCGGTCAGCGCCACGCACTGGGGCCGCCCGAGTCGCGTGCGAATTTCCCCGAGCCTCGAGTAATCCAATCGGAAGTCATGGCCCCAAGTCGAAATACAGTGCGCCTCATCGATCGCCAGCAATCGCACGCCACCCGCCGCACGTAAGGCCGCTTCGAACTCGGGCTGACGAAACCTCTCGGGCGTCGCCAACAAAAGTTCCACGTCGCCCTTGGCAACGTCCGCCAAAACCCGCTCGCGCTCCGCTCGTGCTAAAGATGAATTGATCACTTCGGCCTTTAAACCCGCGCGACGCGCCGCGGCCAACTGGTCCTGCATCAGCGCAATGAGCGGCGAAACCACCAAAGTCAGCCCGCCGGCTCTCCCGGCCCTCACCACCCGCGCGGCCACCTGGTAGATCAAGCTCTTGCCCGAACCTGTCGGCATCACCACCAAGACGTCGCGACCTGCGGCCATAGCCCGAAGCGCGATCTCCTGCTCGCCCCGCCAGGCCGCAAAGCCAAACAGCTGCGCGCGGACTTCCGCGGCCCGTTCCATCCACGCCTCGGGTGATTCAATGGGCAGTGACATGTTCTCATTTCATCCCCCGAGCAAGGTTTAAGCAATCGCTGAGCGGAGGCTGGACGCGGGTTCGGGGAGGTGTTACAGAATTTGGCTCATTCGGAACATCAAGACAGAATTCCGAGGCCACATCGCCCGGGGCAACGCTTTTTTGCCTGCGGGGCGCGACGAGAGGAGATTCATGGCCAACCAACAGTGGGTACTCGAAAAGGTCCGAAACTTCGGTATTTCGGCGCACATCGACTCAGGAAAAACGACGCTTTCAGAGCGCATCCTCTTTTACACCGGCCGCATCCACGCGATTCACGAAGTCCGCGGTAAGGACGGCGTCGGCGCCACCATGGACTCCATGGATCTCGAGCGCGAAAAGGGTATCACCATCCAGTCGGCCGCGACCTACGGCTCTTGGAAAGATATCACCTTCAACCTCATCGATACTCCCGGGCACGTCGACTTCACCATCGAGGTGGAGCGAAGCTTGCGAGTTCTCGATGGCGCCATCCTCGTTCTCTGCGGTGTCGCGGGCGTGCAGTCGCAGTCGATCACCGTTGACCGTCAGATGAAGCGCTACAGCGTTCCGCGCATCGCCTTCATCAACAAACTCGATCGCTCGGGCGCCAACCCCTTCCGCGTTTGCGAGGGATTGCGCGACAAGTTGCGCTTGAATGCCGTGATGATCCAGTTGCCCATCGGCTTGGAAGAAAAGCACGCAGGTGTTGTGGACCTCGTGACAATGAAGGCCTACTACAACGAAGGCGCCAACGGCGAAAACGTCATTGAGAAAGACATTCCCGCCGACATGCTCGAGCAAGCTAAAGAGTACCGCCAAGAGTTGATCGCGAAACTCGCCGACGTCGACGACGGCATTGGCGAAAAGTTCTTGATGGAAGAAGAGCCAACCAACGACGAAATCGTCGCCGCGATCCGCAAAGCAACGATTGCACTCAAATTCGTGCCCGTCTGCTGTGGCTCGGCCTTCAAAAACCGCGGCGTGCAGAAACTGCTCGACGCCGTCGCCGCCTATTTGCCGAACCCGACCGAGAAGGAAAACACCGGTCTGGATCTCGACAAAGACGAAGAAAAGTTCACCATCAAAGTCGACCCGAAGGCGCCGCTCATCGCTTACGCGTTCAAACTTGACGACGGCCGCTACGGTCAGCTCACCTACATGCGAGTTTACCAAGGCACGATGAAAAAGGGCGACTTCATCGTCAACTCGGCCAACCAACGCAAAGTGAAAGTGCCGCGCATGGTGCGCATGCATGCTTCGGACATGGTCGATATCGAAGAAGCATCGGCAGGCGATATCGTGGCTCTCTTCGGCGTGGATTGCTCGTCAGGCGACACCTTCACCGACGGCAACCTCAACGTGGCGATGAGCTCGATGTTCGTACCCGACGCGGTGATCTCGCTGGCGGTTGCGCCGAAATCCAAGGAAGCGGCCAACAACTTCTCCAAAGCCTTGCAGAAGTTCCGCAAAGAAGACCCGACCTTCCGCGTGCATCGCGATGAAGAGTCGAACGAAACCATCATTTCCGGTATGGGCGAACTTCACCTCGAAATTTACATCGAGCGTATGAAGCGCGAGTTCAACTGCGAAGTGATCGCCGGTAAACCGCAAGTCGCGTATCGCGAAACCATTGGTGCCGCGACCGACTTCGATTACACGCACAAAAAGCAAACCGGTGGTTCGGGTCAGTACGCGAAAGTCGTCGGCACGATCGAGCCTCTTCAAGTCGAAGAAGGCAAAGATCCGAAGACTTACGAATTCGTCGACGAAGTCGTCGGCGGCCGCATCCCGCGCGAATTCATTCCTGCGGTGGATGAAGGCTTCCAAGAGCAGATGGCCAAAGGCCCGTTGATCGGCTTCCCGATCGTCGGCATGAAGGTCACGCTCAAAGACGGTCAATACCATGACGTCGACTCTTCGTACCTCGCGTTCAAAATCGCTTCGATGGCCGCACTTCGCGAAGTCTACATGAAGGCTCAGCCCGTTGCGCTCGAACCGATCATGAAGCTCGAAACGACAGCACCCGAAGAATATCAGGGCGCGGTCATGGGCGGCATCAACCAACGTCGCGGTATCATCCAAGGTACACAGACCATCGAAGGCAACGTCACCATCACAGCGGAAGTGCCGCTGACGGAGATGTTCGGCTACTCGACGGATCTGCGTTCTTCGACGCAAGGTAAGGGCGAGTTCACAATGGAATTCGCGCGTTACGCTCCGGTCCCCCGCAACATCCAAGAAGAACTTCACAAAAAGTACTTGGAAAAGCGCGCGGCCGAGTCCAAAGGCTGAGGCTTTCAATCAGGCTCTCGAAACGAAAAAGCCCCGAGGAAACTCGGGGCTTTTTTTTGCTCATTCCTACCGCGACTTTCCGATCGACTTTCAGGTCGACCTTCAGGCCACTCTTCAACCAAACACTATTCGAGCTGCAAGTCTTCGCTGTCTCGAGGCCAAATCAAGTATCCCGACACCGCATCACCCACGCGCAAGCCTTCACACTTCGCGACGCGAATTGACCTCGCCAATGCTTCATCCAGATCCAAGGGGCAAATTTGCGACGAAACAAAGTCGTCGCCCCACTGAAAGTTCAGCGTCAGTCGCATCCGACACTCACCATCGGCCGCGATCTCCAGACTCTTCACACGTCCGCGAAATTGGGCCTCGGGCTGCTCACAGGCTCCGGCCAATTCAATGGCGCCCAATTCAAAGGCGCCCAATTCAAAGGCGAAAAACGTTCCCATCACAACAAACAACTTTGACCACACGGCATTCAAGCGCATCAGCGACCTCCTGATGCCTGAGGGGTTAGCGAATTTCTCCGAGCCTCGTCACCTCTAAACTTCCAAGCCCAGAAAATGCCTCGACATATTGTCAATTTCACCCCGCATCGATCCGCTTCGCGGCGCAAAAGCCTTCCCCTTTGCACATACCAAAAGGTAAACCCTCGGCATGATTCTATCCGATGCGACCCTCAAATCTTGGCTCAAGTCCGGAAAACTGATTTGCGAACCGCTGACCGAAGAGAGCGTGCAACCCGCCTCCATCGATTGTCGGCTCGGCACGCACTTTCTGATGGTGGAAGACTTCAACATGAAGTCCATCGATATGGATTCCGAAGTGAAGTATCGCGAGTACGAAGGCGATACCATCACCATCCCTCCGCACTCCTTCTTGCTCGCCACAACCATGGAATGGGTCAAGCTTCCGGATGATCTCACCGCCTTCGTCGAAGGCCGCTCCTCAATCGGCCGCTTAGGCCTCTTCATCCAAAACGCGGGCTGGGTCGACCCAGGATTCGAAGGCAACATCACCTTGGAGCTTTACAACGCCAACTCCCTGCCCATCACCTTGAACGCCGGTCGCCGCATCTGCCAACTCGTCTTCTGTAAGATGGACCAAGTGGCGGACAAACCCTATCGCGGCAAATATCAAGGCCAGAGAAAATCCGTCGGCAGCCGCGTGTTCAAAGATTCCGAGGCGAAGTGAGCGCGGTCTTTCTCTATGTGACATTTCCGGATGCTCAACAGGCCGAGGCCCTTGGCCGCCGTGCCATCGAGCTGGGCCACGCCGCTTGCCTGAACCTCTTCCCCGCCCATCGCTCCATTTACAAGTGGCAAGGTCAGCTTGAGTCCACATCGGAACACGTCGGCCTTTTCAAGACCACAGCGGCCCACATCGATCAGCTCGAAGTTTTCATCCGCGCCTCGCATCCCTACGCCACGCCCTGCTTGGCTCGCTTCAATCCACAGGTGAACGCCGATTTCTTAGACTGGCTCGTCAACTCGACGTCCAAGCCCTAAGCACTCGCCGCCAACTCGCCCCGTCTTGCATCACGAAAAAGTGAGGACGGAAATCAGCACCCCAAATCTCCAAGGCTGCACGCAACAGTTGCTCGAGCGCCGCCTCGCGCACGGCCAACGAACTGCCTTGCAAGTCTTTCGGCACCCGAACACCAAAACAGTTCTCATCTCCCGCCGGTGGCAGGCGAAACCCAGGACGGATGCGAGCCCGCGACAGTCCACGCGCTTCGATTCGCTCGATGAATTTCTCAAGCCCTGAAGCGTGAAAACAAAACTGCGTGATCGCGTCCTTCGCTCCGACATCGAATTTTCGGAACAAGACGTCCACGTCGCGCTCCAAGGACTCGGCGAGCGGATGCTTTTCTGGATAAGCGGCGACGCTCAAGTGCGCGCGAGGAAATCTCTCGTGAATGCGACGAAGCCAACTCACTCCATCGCTAAGTGCGGGCTGCCGATCACCGCGGACCACCAAGGCGGATTGCAAAGAGACAGTATCCAGTCCAGCTTCGACTTCGCTTTGGGCAATCAAGTGCGGCACATGTGTGATGCCGCAACTTCGTTGTGCGGTCTGAATACTCTGCCACCACGCAGTCCAATCGCGATCCCCACCGTGATCGGGAACAAAAATCGCATCCGGTCGGCACGGCCACTCGCACCAAGTCTCGTCGAACTTCACCAATTCGCGAATTGTCAGCTCAACGCTGAATGGAAATGCAAAACCCGAATCGCTCGGACGCTGCGTGAATTTGAAATCTGCATGAGGCGCGAAGTTCACGAACTTGAGATGACACGATCGGCCCGCACAAACAAGACCGACGATCACGCTCACTTCAGCGCAAAAAGCCACGCGACCTGTGCCGGCCTCGAATGATCAAAAGAGCCAATGGACGAGAAGGGCCATGGCCGCCGTTAAGCTGACAAGGATCACAAACAGCTTCAGCGCTTCAAACGAGGTGGCATCCAAATCACTCGCTTCGCGACGCGGAGCTTCTCGGGTCGCCAAATGCCTTTGGTCACCGCGAGCTGAGGCTTCGCGCTGCGAACGCGGTTCCACCTCATCCGTCTGAGGCCGCGGCTGCGGCTCCTGGTCCAGTGACATTTCGCTCCTCATTTCTCGCGTGCAAGCAGGCCAAGCCCGAATTTCCCTGCGTAAAACCTCAGTTCGAGGCCACAGGGCTACCCAGTGACTCCTCCGCTTCGTCATGAGAGCATTCCATGTGCCAGCCTAAAGGGGTCAAAATGCCCAAGGACATGGCCAAATCCACAGTTGCCGCCATCTTCTCAATCGAGACTTCAGGAGGTTCAATCATGACCAAAAGCGAATTGGCCCAATCCGTGTTTCGCGTCAGCCACCGTACCGGGCACTTCAAACTTCGCAGCGGCCAAACCTCTTCGGAATACTTCGACAAATATCAATTCGAAAGCGACCCGCGCCTGCTTCGCTCCATCGCCGAACAACTTCGCCCCCTGCTTCCCAGCGATACCGAACTTCTCGGCGGACTCGAAATGGGCGGCATTCCCATCGCCACTGCGCTCTCTCTGCTCACAGGCATCCCCGTGGTGTTCGTTCGAAAAACTCCCAAAGACTATGGCACCTGCCGTTTCGCTGAAGGACCTGAGATCCGCGGTCGTCGCGTGACTCTCATCGAAGACGTCATCACGACGGGCGGACAAGTCGTGCTGTCGGCACGCGATCTTCGCAGTGATGGTGCGCTGATTTCGACAGTGCTGGGTGTGATTGATCGAAGCGAAGGGCGCACTGAGAAGCTCAAAGAAGCTGAACTGGAACTGCGCGCGCTGTTCACTATGGCAGAACTGAAAGCCGCCGGCGCACAGCCTTAATCAGAAGTAGTTTTGCACTTTGAAATTAGGGATTCACAGTGACCGTTGGCATCGTCGTGGTGACGCTCAACCCGTTGATGGTCGCCGTGAGCGTTGTCGCCGTTCCAGCCGACGAACCCGTCATCGAAGCCGTGTAGGTTCCGTCACCATTGTCGGTGACAGAGCCGAATGACACCGTCGATGTTCCACCCGTCGTACCGAAGACCACCACATCGCCACCGCTTGTGCGCAAGTTTCCTTGCGCGTCCCGAGCCTGAAGCATGACGGTCACCAACTCCGAAACGTTGATCACTGAACTTGAAACTGAAACCGTCGAGGTCACTTCGCTCACCGGTCCTGGAATCACCGTCAAAGTCGGCAAGCTTGATGAGATACTCATGCTGTTAAAGGTCGCCGATAAAGTGGTGATAGTTCCCGCCACTTGTCCAGAGATGGTCGCGGTGTACTCGCCGCCACCCTGATCCGTCACCGGACCGATATTCACCGTCGAAGTGCCACCGAAGTTCGAGAACACCACCGTGCCAGGGACAACATAGGGATCGCCTTGATTGTCGCGCGCAAAGAAGCTCACTGTCGCACTTGATCCGCTGGCCAGTGTCGAATTCGAAACCGTCACAAAGGAGTTCGTCTGATCAAACGATGGATTCGTACCCAGACCCTGCACCGGGCGCGTCGCCGCCTGATTTGATGCGCCATTATGATAGTTGATCGTGATCGTCTCCGAGTGCGAGGTCACCGTCATCGGCAAGAAGCGCACCACGATCGTACAGCTTGAGCCCATGCCCAGCGTCGCGCCGCAAGTTCCACCCGTTCCCGGATATGATCCGCCCACAAACGTGAAGTCTCCGCCGATGGATCCCGTCATCGAAGAGGCGGAATAGCCGCCGGTGTTGTTGATCGTGAAAGTATGATTCACCGAAGTGTTGACGTTGCGCGATCCAAAGTTATAGGTCGGTCCATCCGAAATCGACAGGGATGCTTGAATCACGCCCGTGCCGCTCAGATCACGAGTCGCACTCGAACCGATGGCGCCGTTGTTATAGGAAATCTCAAGCGTGTCGGTGTAGCTTCCTGACACTGAAGGCGCGAATCTCAACACCACGGTGCAATTCGCAGCGGGAGCCAGCGTGCTGGTACAAGTTCCTCCCACTCCAGGATAGCCACCGCCGCCTGCATAGGTGAAGGGTGAAGCCAAGCCACCGCTGTCAGCGGTGATCGTCGCTGTCGAATTTCCCGTATTGGTCAAAGTGAGCGGCCAATCGAAATACCCGCCTTGCGCCACCGAACCAAAGTTGAAAGTCGGCCCGTTGCTGATGCTGATCACCGCAGGGCTAAGTCCTGTTCCCGTCAGCCCCAGCGTCGAATTCACCGCCGCCGCGCCGTTATTGTAGCCCAAGCTCAGTGTTGCATTCGAAGTTGTCGCCGAAACCGGTCCAAACACAAGCACCATCGTGCAATTCGCGCCACCCGCCAAGGTCGTTGCACAAGTTCCGCCCACTCCAGGGTAAACCCCTCCTGAGAATTCAAAGGGCAGCGTCACACCACTCGCGGCAATCGACGAGGCCATGGACTGGCCCGTGTTCGTCACAACGACCGTCATTGAACTTGAAGCACCAGCCGTGGCGTTCGGGAAGTTCACCGTCGGCGACAAGTCAAAGCTCAAGCTTGCGACCGACAGACCATCGCCCTGAACGTCGCCCGACACCATCTGCGGCGTGGCACCGTCATTGAAGTTCACGACCAAAGTATCCGTCGCCAGACCCGTGATGCTCGGTGCGAAGTTCACCACGATCGTACAATTCGCGGCCGCCGCCAAAGTCGCAGCACAGGTTCCACCGGTGCCAGGGAAACTTCCACCCTTGAAAGTGAAAGGCGCCGCCAAGCCCGAACCGGTGATCGTCGTCGCCGTCGAGCCCCCTGAGTTGCTCAAGGTGAAGGTGTGATCGAGGCTCGCTCCGACTGCCGTCGCACTGAATACATAAGTCGGTCCATCGCTCAACGTTAACACCGCCGGCGAAACTCCCGTTCCGCTCAGCGTGACCGAGGCCGACTGCGCACCAGCTCCGTCATCGTAATTCATTGTGTAAGTGAAGCTCTGACCTCCACCGGAGATCGGCGCAAAGTTCACTTGAATGCTACAGCTCGCACCCGCAGACAATGTGCCGGCGCACGTGCCCGCCGTACCCGGATAAGCGCCACCTGTATAGGTGAACATACCAGTGACTGTCGGCGGCGTGAGTGTGGCGGTTGAACCGCCGCTATTCACAACGGTGAACGTATAACTCGCATTTGCACCGATGGTGATGTTGCCAAAATTGTATCCGCTCCCGCCATTGAGCGACAGCACCGCGACATCCAGGGCCGTGGCCTCGAGAGCCAGAGCGACGGTCTGCGTTTGCACTCCATCATGATAGTTGAAATCCAATGTGTCGTTTTGTGTGCCCGAGGTCGAAGGCGAGAAAGCAATCTGCAGCGAGCAGCTTGACCCGGCCGCCAATGTCGTACCGCAAGTCCCGCTCGATCCCGGATAACTTCCACCGGCGAATCCAAACGGCGCCGCCAAGCCCAGCACATTGATGCCGGTTGCTGGCGCAATGCCTGAGTTCGTGACAGTCACAAGATGCGTACTCACCGCACCCACCGATGTATCGGCGAAAGTGTAATTCGCGCCCGTCGAAAGACTCATCGATGCCGTCGGCACCGGAGTCGGGGTCGCCGTTGGCAACTCCAAACTCGAGCAAGTCTCAAACACCTGAGACGCATTATAAGTCGCCGCTAAATCAACATCCACGGAACCCGCAGGAAGGTCCACGGTCTTACGCGCCAAAATCATCGGCGCGCTCAAGGACAAATTCGGAAGCTCATCCTCAACCGTCATGCAAGCGCCCAGGTCCGTCGCACCAAAGCCGACCACGATGATCTCGCGCGCCTTCCCCGATGGAACCTCAAGACTCAACACGCCGCCAGCTGGCGCCAATCCCGCCATGTGCTTGGACTTGAACACTTCGCTGCCGTCCAATCGAGTACAGCTTACATCATTCAGTCCATCGGCTGCGCTGATCAACACTGCGAAACACTTCATCCCCGCTAAGCTGACGGGCGTGGACTGTCCCCAAATTGTCGAAGCACTCATCGCCGACAGGGCCTGCTGGCGATCCGTTTTTGAAAAATTCATGTCCGCTGCTGCCAACTGCTCGCTGGACGGCAACGCGATTTTCATCTGTGAGGAGGTGGCCTCCTTCTTTGCGCAAGCGGAGGCGATCATGAAGAATGAAAGTAGCCCGAGCTTCGCGAGGCCACTCAAAAGTCGGCCTGAAGTGCGACTTCGGTTCACTCCAAACTGCTCAACAAAATACGTACCGCAACGAGCGGGCAAGCCCTCGATCTTCACAGCTTTCTTATCGGCTTATGGTCTTGGGTTCAGGAGTCCGTGAGACACTCTGAGAGACATTTCTCAAACATTTCGGCTCAGCCCGGGTCTCTTAGACTCTGCCCGAATTTAAAAACGTCGCTTTCCACAAGCTTGTCTCAAATCGAAACACCCCATTCGTCTCGACAGACTCGCGCAGCCCTTGCCACATCCCAGTTCTCAAAACCCGGATGCCGGGCCCTGAGCCATCGCATCAATGGACTCAATCTCCTTTGGCCGGTCATCAGCTCTTGCGCCAAAGCCCAGGCCGTCGGCCCACCACGCTCGAGATCACCGGACCCTCGCCAGCTGTTCACAACCACGGACGGATCGTAACCGATATCAAAACTTCGCGGTCGCCATCCGCCCGCGTCCTGCTCCAACACTGTGAACTCAGGACGCGGTCCCCTTCCATCTTCACGCAGAGGAATTCCGCAAGAGCCGCCAAAATAAATCCGCTTTCCGCTCCACCACAAATCAATCACTCGATGCCAATGCCCGCCCAACGCGATCGACTCTCTTCTCGACGACCAATCACGAAAATCACTTCGACGGTTCGAGTGCAAACCGCAATGAAAAAACAAAATGTCATCGATTGAAATCAAATCCGGCAGCGACTCCATCCACTCCAAGTCACTCTCTGCAAATGACCGCGCCGCCAACTCCACCGGAAAAAATCGCCAACCCCGATCGACGCCACTCATCTCGCGACGCCCGCGCACCACAGAAATATAGTCTTCGTGATTTCCCTTAAGGCAGGTCCACTCGCGAGAACGGATCAGCCGCAGCATTTGAACAGAGTCTGGCAATGGATTGACGAAGTCCCCCGTCACCACAACGGGAACTTCATCTTCTCGAGCTTCAACAAGCGGCCCGTCGACCAGTTTGAGCCCCAGCTCTTCGCGCGCAAACTTTTCCGTCGCCCGCAAAGCCTCTAAATTTCCATGCAGATCCGTCAGCACCAACAATCGACGAGCACGAATCAAATTCTCTTCATCGTGTTGATTCAATCGGACTTCGCGCAGCGACTCCTTCGGCGACGCCGACTCGCGCTTCGACGCCGTGACCAAAGCTTGCGCCGAGTCCTGCGGTCGCCGAATCATTTTTCGCCGACGACATAGGCGACCCAGGCTTCGCACTCTTCACCGCGCTCAACACGCGTGAAAACCCCGTCACCTTCGCCATTGCGAGTGGTTCCTTCCCAAAACACATGTGTCTTGCGAAACCCCGTTTCGCGCATCATCTCACGCAGCTCAGGGATCGACCACATTCGCCAATCATAGGTGAAAGCTCGATTGTGTCGCTTCCATCGCCCGGATGCGTCCTTCACCTTAAAGTGAATGTGATAAACCGCTTCGTTGCTCACAGGATCAAAAGACTCTTGCTCCCAGATGTACACATGCGACTTATGATCCGTTTCCTCAACATTCGACTTCTGACAGAGCGGTCCGCCAAAACAGTCGACTAACAAAATCCCGCCTTGATTCAAGGTCGAGTGGCAGTTGTGGAAGTAAGACTTCATCATCGAGCGGTCTTTGAACACATAGTGCGAGAAATTCATCGCCGCGACGATGTCGGCCTTTGGAAGTCCTGGATTCAACACATCGGCTTGCTGAACCTTCACGCGATCACGCGCCGGCTTAGGAAGCTTCTCCACGTAGTGCGTCAGCCCATAAAGAATTGGCTCGCTATCCACATCAATTCCGTAAGCGCGAAACCGCGGCGAGAGTTTCACCCACTCGCAGGAGATCGCAAATGTTCCGCAAAAATCCTCACGCAGCACCGTCGGATCTTTGCCCTTCAACTCGCGATACGTATCGCGCATGAAAAGCACATCCACTTCAGCGCTTTGCACGGATCGTCGATAATAATCATAGCGATCAAAGGTCTCGGGAACTTCAACACGAATCGGCGACGTGGCTTTGGCTTTTCGACCCGACATTAGGGAACCTCGGCCAACACCTCGGCCATGGCATGCTCGATGTCTTCAAGGTGTGGCACACTGGCCTCTTCCAAATGCGGATGCAGACCAATGCCCGGAAGATTTTTTCCCGCCAAGACTTTGGGTCGAGCCATCAGCTCGTAGAACAACTCTTGTGTCACCCGATAGGCCAAATGCTCGCCGAAGTTTGTGACCTCCGTATCCTCATTCACAAACAGCACTCGCCCGGTCTTCTGTACGGACTCACGAATCATCGTCCAATCATAGGGATAAAGACTGCGCAAATCGATCAGCTCCACACTCACGCCTTGTGCGCCCATTTTCTCGGCCGCCTTCACACACAAAGGCATCGTACGCCCATAAGACACCACCGTGATGTCCGTGCCTTCACGCACCAACTTACCCTTGCCGATCGGAATCGCAAACTCGCTCAACTCCGGCCAACGCGGCTTCCACTTCGAACGATCGCCAATCGGCGCATCGATCATGGCCTTGAGTTCCTTCTCGTCAGCTGGCTCGCCAGGAATCAGTTCATCACCGCGAACTCGCATCAAAGCTTTGGGCTTCAAGAACAAGACCGGATTGGGATCTTGAATGGCCGAGATCATCAGACCGTAAGCATCGAGAGGTGTCGAAGGCAGCACCACTTTCCATCCCGGCAGGCGAGTTGCCCACGCATCAAATGAGTGGGAGTGATAAATCGAGCCACGAATTCCTGCACCCACCGGTGTCATCACCACGATCGGTACATTGTACTGCCCGTTTGAAGCCCACAGCGTATTACCGGCAATCTTCAGTAAATCGATGGTGTTGAAAATGTAATCCGCAAACTGAATCTCGGCCACGCAGCGATCGCCAGCCAAGCCCAATCCAATCGCCGCAGAAATAATTCCACGCTCATCAAGAGGCGAGTTCCACGCCGTCTCCAAGCCCTGTGTCGCGGTGAAGACACCGCCCAAGGGCGCGCCCACGTCTTCACCAAACACATCCGTCACACCCAAATTCTTTTCGCCGTAATGGAGCGCCATGCGAATGGCTTGTGCCATGTTTGCCATAATTAGAACTTTCTCCAGTCGCCGTTTTCGCTACCCACGTACACATGCTCCCACACCGACTCAGGCGTCGGCACCGGCTCAGAGCGAACTTGCTCCGCCGCCGCACGGGACTCATCGTCGTACTTCTGCCAAAGTTCCTTCACGTGCGTCGCCGGAATCATGCGCGCATCGACCAATCGCTTTTCAAATGTTTCCACGCAATCTTCGCCAGCTTCGCGATTGGCTCCCGAGGCCGATGAGTGTCCGTAAAGTCGCGATACCATAAACTCCGTCAGCACCGGTCGCCCCGTTTTGCGAATGTAAGCCAAGTCTTGTTCGATCGCGAGATAGGCTTCCACAGGATCATTGCCGTTCACCACACTTGTGCGAATGCCGAAAGCTTTGCCACGATCCGCGATGTGCTTTTCGCCGTGCTGAGCATCGAACGAAGTCGAAATGCCCCACTTGTTGTTTTGCACAGTGATGTACATGGGCAACTCAGCGCCGGGCCGAGACGACCAAATCAAGCAAGAAGCAAAATCACCTTCTGCTGTTCCCGCATCACCACCCGTGATGATGCTCACGCCTGACTTCTCTCCGGCCAATCTTCGTCGCCGCTGCGCCAATCCCGTCCCGACCGCCATGCCGTATTGCACCTCAATTGGAGAGCTCACCGGCACGACATTCCACTTCGGAAAACAGTAGTGATTGGCAAAGTTACGACCACCCGTCGAAGGGTCCGTCGCGCGATTCATGATCAGTCGCAGAGAATCAATCATCGGCATACCCATCGCAATCAAGGTGGGCGTGCAGCGGTAGTGCAAGTGCAAGAAGTCGTGAGCCGGGCCGTGGCCTTTATCGACGTGCATTCCCAACGAAACACCAAAAGCCTCTTCGCCAGGACCGCCGATCCAGAAAAACGCATCGCCTGTTTTGTAGACCTTGATGAGGCGCTCTTCGAGCACTCGCGACTTCACCATCAGGTCCATGATCTCAAGAAGCTTAGCCTTCGGCAGTAAGGTCAGACCGCGATCACGCGCACCGGCCTTCACGCGAGCACCTCGTTTCATCGAAGCTCCCGACAGCACCTTTGCCTTACGCACAGTTGCCCGATCCGTCTTCGACATGCCACGACTCGAACTCGTACGTCCCGCCATGATTCCTCCGCTCGCGTCTTGTACCCAACTTCGCAACCATTCTCAGGCTACGTCTCTTAGTCGACTTCTCTTGCGCTACACTCGGGCGCCCACTAGCCCTAGCTAATGCCAGCCCATATGTCAAAACGCCGCCCTCCCTGCATGCTTAGGAAAGGCCCATCACCTTATCCCAATTCCGCGGGAAGCGCGGCGTTCATGAAAGCCTTCGTGTAACCGCGACCCAAGAGCTTAGGGCGAGTTCGCTGTCGCCGACTCATCCCGCTTCAAAGCCCCTACGGGCTCCACTTTTTGGTCATCTGTGCCCTTTCGGGGAGCCTTCGCAACCGTCGTCGGCGGAGGCTCTGGAATCTTGACCAAATTCAGCGGAATCCTCGACTTGATCGCGAACAGATCCGCGGCGACGTTGGCCGCCTCTTGGATCTCCGCGCGCTTCAAATACTCGGCCAATTTCTCTTCTTTGGAGAGATTCTTCTTTTGATCCGCCTCATCTTTGCGCTCTTTAGATTCCTTCAGCGACTCGCCCAATTTCACAAGTTTGCCACGCGCCTTGTTCTTCTTGAGTTCATCCAAAATTTTCTTGAACTCCGAATTCTTCGCAACGCGACCCTTGGATCTCTGGGCCAGCTGACGAATCTCCTCATTGGTGACTTTGGCCCAAGCGTTCGGCCCGCTCGCAACAAAAGCCTCTTTGGAAATGAAGCTCTCTTTACGATCCGGCTGCAGCGAATAATCGAGGGTCTTCTCACCCACATCATCCACGGAAAGCGCGCTCGGCAGCTCAATATGCGCCGGCACACCCTTCCACTGCGTCGAAAATCCACCCGGCGTATAGAACAATCCGACAGTCACCTTGATCGCACCGAGCCCCTGGCGAAGATGCTGCACCGACTGCACGCTACCTTTACCAAATGTGTGATCTGCACCCACAACCACCGCACGTTCGTAATCGCGCAGCGTACCCGCCACGATTTCAGAAGCCGACGCCGACGCTCGGCTCGTCAACACCACCAACGGCCCTGTCCAATCCACCGCAGGATCACGATCATCTAGCGCCATCGCCGGACGATCAGGATCGCGACCTGATTGTTTCACGACATTACCTTGCGCAAAAAACAAGCCCGCCATGCGAACAGCGTCGTCCAAGGAACCGCCGCCATTGCTCGCCAAATCCAACACCAAACTCTGCGCGCCCTTCGCCTTCGCTTCGGCCACAAGCCGCTTCACATCGGTCGCACTCGATCGACCGCCGCGCTTGGCCTCGGCATAGAATGACGGCAGATTGATGACAGCAACCGGCACCTTCTTGCCGTTCACTTCGCGCTCAATGAAGCTCAACTGAGCCGCATCATCCTCGAGTTTAATTTTCTCCCGAGTCAGCGTGATCGTCAGACGTTCCTTCGTGTTGCCGTCCACCGTGCGCATCAAGAGCAGTCGGACCTTCGAGCCCTTCGGTCCGCGAATCTTTTTGACGACATCGCGCAAGTCCATCTCCACGACATTCTCAAGCTCGCCTTCTTTGCCGTCGCTCGCCACTTGCCCCACCGCGAGAATCTTATCGCCAGGCTTCACCAGTCCCGAGCTCTTCGCGCTTCCGCCATCGATCAACTGCTCCACAACGGTGAAGCCATCAATCGAAGACAGTGTCGCGCCGATGCCTTCCAACGAAAGGCCCATCGAAATTTCGAAATCCTCCAACTGATCGCGAGAGAAGTAGCTGGTGTGCGGATCCAAACTTCGACCAAACGAATCCAAATAGTCACTGTAGAGCTGCTCATCCGTGACGTCTTTGGCGCGTTTCAAAACGCGATCGTAGAGTCGAACCACCTGCTGAATGGCCTCTTCTTGAGTCGAACCTGTCGCTAACTGGTTGGAGAGCTGGAACTGCAAATACTTGCGATGAAAATCGTTCTGCTCCGCCACGCTCGCCGGAAACTTTCGCCGATCGGGATCCAACACCAGTTCCGTTTTCGGATTGAACTTGAAGGTCTTCGACGTCAGCGTCGTCTTCGCAAACTCGCCGCGCTCTTGAATGCGAGTCACCAACAAGGCCTGGGCTTTTTTCAAAGGCCCGCAATCACCTGCCGCGAGCGACTCATACAGCTTGGCCATGCTAGCGCGAATCGAGTCGACATCGGCCGCACGCAAATACAACTTTGCGCCATCCAATCGCTTGATAATCTGCTCAACTGTGCGCTTTTCGACTTCCTTGTGCGGCCCTTGATACTTCACGTGTTCTTCAAAGAACTTACCTTGAACACTGATCAAGTTATTGCAACTCAACCGCGCCTGGGCATGAGCTTGGTGCGTGCCGATCAAAGCCGCACTGAGAACCAACACCGCAAGACCACTTCGACGCCACATTTGCTTCATGCCGTTCCTTTCGGGTGCAACGCCGTCTCGCCAGCCCATCGGCTCAACTCGACCCGGCTATCCCTCTCTGGAACTATTCTGCCCTTAAGGCGGGAGAAGCGTCAGCTGCTCAAAAGACTGGAAATCAGAATTTGCTGAGCAGAGCGTCGCTTCCGTGTGATCGACATAGACTTCCCACTTCACGAATCGGCCCGATTGCGTCTCAATCACAAAGAACGACATCTGCGGGTAACGCGCCTTCAGAGCCTTCATCTCCTCGACGATCAGCTCAACGTTGTGCGGGTCGTCATCAGACATGCCGAAGCGATGGAAATCACTGTAACCATAAACTTGAACCGCACGCTCAACCGAAGCGCGAATCGCCGCTTTCTTCAGCGCCGCGACTGAAGTCTGGCCCGTCTCACAGCCCAACTCGCGCCGCACATTCGGGTGAGTCACCGGAAAAATGCTGAGGTAGTTCGGCGCATGCGGCAGGTACTGACGCTGCACCAACAAATCAATGCCCTCAATAATCGTCTCGGGACGATGCCCACGCGCCGTGATCACGCTCATCGGTCGCCGATTCAATGTCGCATGGTAAAAGCAGCTCCACGATGGTCCCTTCCACTGCACATCGGGAAAACCCAAAGCCGCCGCCAAGTCTTGGACGAAAAACTGTTTCCGCCCCAAGATTCGCTCTAGCCAACTCAAATCGCGATCGCGAAAATTCCGAAACGATCCAGATTGATCGTTGAAGTCCAATTCATAATTTTCCCACGGCCCAGGCTTTCCAACCTGTCGATGCACTTGTGCATACTCGCCGCTTGATAGCTTCACCTCGCGACGAGTGCCCTTTTCAAACAACACAATCGATGTCGACAAAAAGGCGACATTGTCATCGAAGTCAAAAAAGTAGAACGATCGGCCCCCGCGATCCGCATTGCGATCACGATGAACTTCGCGACCAATCGGCAATTCCAATTGTCCCTTTTCAGGCGGCGGCGGTGTCCAAGAAGCCTTCTCGATCACAAGGCCATCGCGCAAACTCGACGCCAAGTCTTGCGTCCCGCCTTGCACCAAAGCATCGGGCCCGCGCTGCCAAAGCGCGCCGGTGGGGAATTGACGTTTGGTCTTTTTCCATGGCCCGAACATGAGCGCAAAATAGCTTAACGCCTAGGCATTTTCAACGCCGCCGAACTACAGTCTTCGGCTTCGTGGCCTCTTTGCTTCGAATCGACGGCGAAGGGGTGGAAGCTGAAGATTTTGCCTCGCCGGCCTGGGCTTTACCCTTGGGCGCAGCTTTAAGCGCACCCGATGCCGAGCCCGCCGCCTTCACTCTCACAGGCGCACTCGCCGCTACCGCTGGCTTCTTCGCGATCCGCGCCGGCGAAACTTCATCGTCAGCTTTCGCCGCGTCCGCCGCCTTCGACTTTTTCGCGCGAGAGGACTTTGCGCCCTTTTTTGCCGTCGCCGATTTGCCCGTGGCTTCTTCACGCTCGCGAATCAAATTCAACACCACCTCAAGACTCACATCCTCAGGCTTCACGCCCTCAGGAAGAGAAGCATTGATCGCTCCCAACTTCGCATAAGGTCCATATCGGCCCGAAAAGATCTGAATCTTCTCATCAGTACCCGGAACCGGACCAAGTTCGCGAATGGCCGCGGCGCGACCTCGACCTTGCTTCGGTTTCGACAAAAGCTCCATGGCTTGCTTGAGATCCACATCAAACAAACTCATGGTCTTGGGAATCGATCGAAAATCCCCATCATGCACCACATAGGGACCGAATCGGCCCAATCCCGCTTTAATCTCCTTACCAGTTCCCGGGTGCGAGCCCAAAGTGCGCGGCAATTCGAGGAGCTTCAAAGCCATCGGCAAATCCACTTTCTCCAACTCGATTCCCGTCGGCACCGACACGCGCTTGGGCTTCGAGTCCTCGCCTTCGACATCACCCAACTGAACATAGGGGCCATAGCGCCCCGTCAACGCATACACCGGAAGCCCCGTCTTCGGATCTTTGCCGAGCGCATCGGAGCCGTTGAGCTTTTGATCGATGAGTTTGTTGACGATTTCAGTCGTCACATCCGCCGGAGCCTGGGCGTCGGGAAGGCTCGCGCACTCTTCGCCGCCTTTGATCTTCCGACAAACATACGCACCGTAACGCCCAACGCGAAAACTCAAACCCGGCATCTCTTCAAACTCGATCGCACGCGCGTCTTCCGGATCGATCTCGCTCTCGCGCCGCTCAACTTGCGGCAGCAGTCCTGGATCCTTGCGATCGCCAAAATAAATTCTTCGCAAGTACTCGATCGAATCCAAATCGCCCTCGGCGATTTCATCGAGCTTAGTTTCCATTTCCGAGGTAAATCCCAAATCCACATACTGCGGCAAATGCTTCGCCAGCAAGCGCGCCACCACCAGCGCCGTGAACGTCGGCACCAAAGCATTGCCCGCTTTGCGCACATAACCGCGATCAATGATTGTGCCGATGATCGACGCATAGGTCGAAGGACGACCAATGCCTTCCTTCTCCATCGTCTGCACCAAACTGGCTTCCGTAAATCTCGCCGGCGGCTTGGTTTCATGCTCTTGCGGATCAAGTTTGAGCGCCTTGAGTTTCTGTCCACGCGCCAATGTCGGCAGTCGGACTTCCTTCTCCTCAAGCGCCGCGGCCTCATCATCGCGGCCTTCAACATAAGCTCGCAAAAAGCCGGGGAACTCGATCGTCATACCGCTCGCTGCAAAGATCGCTTGGCCAGCGGTGAACTTCACCGACAATTGCTTCTGCCGAGAGTTCACCATCTGACTCGCCACAGTTCGCTTCCAAATCAAATCATAGAGCTTCAGCGGCAAGCCGCTCAAACCCGTCTCATCGGGAGGCAACATCTCCGTACCCGCGGGACGAATCGCTTCGTGGGCCTCTTGCGCACCTTTCGCCTTCTTCCCCTCATAAGTTCGAGGCGCCTCCGGCAAATACTCGGCTCCGTACAGTTTCTTGATCCGAGTCCGAGCCGCATCCAACGCCTGCTGTGACAAGAAGTTCGAGTCTGTACGCATATAGGTGATAAAACCTTGTTCATACAGCGACTGTGCCACCTGCATCGTCTCGCGAGCCGAAAGGCCAAGCTTTCGGTTCGACTCCTGCTGCAAGGTCGACGTGATAAATGGCGCGGGTGGTTTTCGCGACACCGGTTTTTCTTCGGTTTCGGCCACCTGGAATTCGACACCTTTGAGCGATGCCAAAATCTTTTCCGTATCCGCCTGGCTCAATGCTTGAGTCTCAGCCGCACGGTCCGACAAAAGCTGACCCGTCGACGCATCAAAGTCTTTGCCGGTCGCCACGCGACGGCCCTGCCAGCTGATCAGCCTCGAGGTGAACTCAATACTCTCTTTTTCATGTGACGCTTCGATGTCCCAGTACTGAGCCTTGCGAAATTTCAATCGCTCATGTTCGCGCTCGACGATCAATCGAACGGCCACCGACTGCACGCGGCCCGCCGACAATCCATAGGCCACTTTTTTCCAAAGCAATGGCGAAATCGTGTAGCCCACCAATCGATCCAAGATCCGACGCGCCTCTTGAGCGCGAACGAGATTCGCGTCGATCTCACGTGTCTCCGACAAAGCCGCAATGATCGCCTCTTTCGTGATCTCATTGAAGACCATGCGACGAAACGGAACTTGCGGCTTCAAAGTCTCAATCAAATGCCAACTGATGCTCTCACCTTCGCGATCTTCGTCCGTCGCGAGCAGGAGTCGATCCACCTGCTTGAGCTTCTCTCGCAAAGTCGAAACCACTTTGGTCTTCGTCTTCGGCACACAATAAATCGGCTCAAAATCATGTTCGACATCAACACCCAGCTGGGCCCACTTCTGTTTTTTGAATTTCTCAGGGATATCCTTGGACGATTGCGGAAGATCGCGAATATGCCCCATGCAGGACTCAACGATGTAGTCCTTCCCCAAATACTTCCGAATCGTCTTGGCTTTGGTGGGCGACTCAACAACGACCAAAGTCTTGCCACCACTGACTCGAGTTTCGCTCATCGATTTCTTCGAAGCCGCTGAAGAAGAGGCCTGAGTTGCTGTCTTGCTCGCTGTTTTCGTGGCCATTTCTGTCCGTGCCCTCAAAACTTCAGCGAAGTTCAAACTCCGCAAAGTAGATTCAGATTTTCCATCTCTTCAATTCAGTCATGTCGGTCATGTCAGTCATGTCAGCCATGTCGGTCATCTCAGACCCTGAAAACATGCCCTGAGACCGCGTCATGTGATCGCGTTCTGTGATCGCGCCCACCCTGCCCCAACTCGACCGAAGTCTGGAGCAGAGCCGCACCAACGTCACCTTAAAGTGAGGTGAAGCGCCGCCCCTTCGCAAGCGAATTTTCCTCGCCACACCTCGCCAGTGCGGAGAAACTCGACACATGTCGAACTCCATGCGCCCCCTCAGCGAGTTTCCGAATTCAAAAATCCGTGCGGTGTTTTCCGACATCGACGACACCATCACTGATGAAGGCCAACTTCATCCCGAGGCCTACGAAGCGCTTTGGAAACTGCATCGCGCCGGCATCGCCGTCGTTCCCGTCACGGGTCGCCCTGCCGGCTGGTGTGAAATGATCGCTCGCTTTTGGCCAGTGGCCGGAGTGATCGGCGAAAACGGCGGCTTCTACTTTCGCTACGCCGAGCGTCGCATGCAAAGACACTTCGCCATTCCCGACGCGGAGATCACCAGCAATCGACAGAAGCTCGACAAAATTCGCGAGGCCTGTCTCAAAGAAGTTCCCGGCTGTGCGGTCGCCAGCGATCAGTTCTCAAGACTTCTCGATCTCGCCATTGATTTTGCCGAAGACGTCGGCCCGCTGCCCGAAACATCCATCGATCAGATTGTGCGCATTTTCGAACGTCACGGAGCCGTCGCGAAGGTCAGTTCCATCCACGTCAACGGATGGTTTGGCACTTACGACAAGCTGTCGATGTGCAAAGTGTTCTGCGAGCGCGAACTGAAGTTTGAACTTTCAGATCAACTGGATCACGTGGTTTTTTGCGGCGACTCACCCAACGACGAGCCGATGTTTGAAGCCTTCCGCCTCGGCTGTGCCGTCGCCAACATTCAGCGCTTCGCTCACCGACTCCAACATCGCCCCGCCTTCATCGCCTCACGCGAAGGTGGCCACGGCTTTGTCGAGATCGCCGAAACAATTTTGAGGCACAGACGCTGACCCATAAACGCAAAAGAGCTTGGTCACACGACCAAGCTCTCGCGACCTCCCGAATCCCAAATCGTCTCAGGTTTTCGACTTATTCGTATTCGCACCTGAGTTTTGATTGAGCAGCACAGCAAACGGATTATTGAAAGGCTGCCCACCACCGCGATGACCACCACCGCCTTGTGGCCGAGGCCCACCTGCTCCGCCGCCTTGCGGTCGACCGGCATCCCGCGGACCACCGCGCTCTTGCGGCCGCGGACCAGATCCTTGCGGTCGAGGTCCACGCGCATCCCGGTTCGCACCACCGGCCTGAGCACCAGGGCCGCGCCCGGCACCGCCAGCGCCACGCGCCTGCGGTCCACGAGAGTCTTCGCGACCTCGTGTCGGACCATCCTGACGACGAGCCCCTGGATTCGCATCGCGCCGAGCCCCCTCAGCTCGAGGCGCTCGCTCACGAGGAGCATTGGCGTCCAAAATCATCGAAAGCGAGATCTGCGTCTTTTCCAAATCGACGCCCAAAACTCGAATCGTCACTTGATCACCTGGACTCACAACTTTGCGAGGATCATCGACAAACTTCGTCGACAATTCGGAAATGTGAACCAAGCCATCTTGATGAACGCCGATATCCACAAAAGCCCCAAAGTTTGTCACGTTGGTGACGATCCCCGGGCAAATCAAACCTTCCTTCAAATCTTTAACTTCAAAAATATCATCTCGGAACGCAAACACCTTAAACGGATCCCGAGGATCGCGACCCGGCTTCTCCAATTCGCGAACGATATCATCAAAAGTGAACTCGCCGATGATCTGCGCCCACTTCGATCGAAGCGTCAGAAGCTTTTTCGCGTTCTCACCCAACAGCCCCGAAATCGGGATTCCCAACTCAGCCGCCATATCGCGAACCGCTGCATAGCGCTCCGGATGTACACCCGTCGCGTCCAACGGTTGCTTGCTACCGCGAATGCGCAAAAAGCCCGCGCACTGCTCGAAAACCTTGCCCGTAAAGCGCGACACTTTCATCAATTGGTCGCGCTCTTCAAACAATCCATTGGCTTTGCGGAACTCAACAATCGCCTTCGCTAAAGCTGGCCCGATCCCGGCGACATGCGACAAAAGCGGCGCGCTGGCCGTGTTCAAATCCACGCCCACACCATTCACGCAACTTTCCACCACCTCATCCAAAGACTTCTTCAACGCCGTTTGCGAAACATCGTGCTGATACTGTCCGACACCGATGCTCTTCGGATCCACCTTGACCAACTCGGCAAGCGGATCTTGCAGACGTCGCGCAATCGAGATCGCACCACGAACCGTCAGATCCAAATCCGGAAATTCTTCGCGAGCAATTTCGCTCGCCGAGTAAACCGAGGCCCCCGACTCACTCACCAAAATCACCGGCACATCGACGCCAATTTCCTTCAGTGCCTTGCGAATGAAGGTCTCGGTCTCTCGCCCTCCGGTACCATTGCCGACGGCGATCGCGTCGATCTTGATCTGCTTGGTCACCTCGGCAAACAACGTCTTCGCTTTTTCCGCCGCACCGTCGCCAAGAATTTGCATCACGGTGTGGGAAATGAAATTCCCCTGCTTATCGATCAACGCCAGCTTACATCCCGTACGAAGACCAGGGTCGACGCCCAATACGCATCGGGGACCAAATGGCGAGCCCAACAAAACCTTTCGCACGTTTTCAGCGAATACCGAAATTGCATCCTTGTCGGCCTTGTCCTTCAACGCCCGGTGCACTTCATTGGAAATCGAAGGATGCACATGCACGGTGTACGCAAGCTTCGCACAGGTCTTCAAAAACTCGACGACCTTCTCAACTTCCGCATTCTTCCCCGCACGCTCAGCCGCCACCGCCGCAATGGCGGTGCGTTCAAACGCCTGAAGATTCGCCTCTTCGTCGCCCTCAATGGAAACCGTGAGCTCTTCTTCAGCCCAACCACGGCGCATCGCCAGATAACGATGCGTGTGCTTCGTCTCCATGAGACTCTTCACCGGCTCCGAAAACTCCGCATACATCTCAAATTTCGAGTGGGCCTTAAAGCCCTTCGCCTTTTTCGAGGCCACTTTGCCGCGCTCAAAGAAATTCGCACGAATGCGCTCCCGCAAACTCGGATCATTGGACAATCGATCCACAAGAATATCTTGAGCGCCCTTGAGCGCGAGATCGTAAGACGCAAAGCCAGCCGCAACATTGAGAAAGTCTTTGGCTTTGATTTCCATGCCGACTTCCGGCTCGGACTCGCCGCGACCAATCTTCCAGATCCAATCCGCCAACGGCTCGAGTCCCGCCTCGCGTGCCAAAGTGGCCTTGGTCTTTTTCTTCTTCTTAAAGGGCCGATAGATCTCTTCAAGATCACCGAGCTCCCAGCAAGCTGCGATCCGAGCTTTCAACTCGTCGGTCATATTGCCCTGGCCGGCAATCTCTTCCGCGATAAACGCCCGACGCTTATTGAGCTCCAACAAGGTTTCGTTGGCCTCGATCACCTTGCGGATTTCGACCTCATCCAAACCACCCGTTTTCTCTTTACGATAACGAGCGATGAAGGGGACCGTGCCACCCTCAGCCGCCAACTGCAGAACAGCTTCAGCGGACTTCAGTGAGATTTGTGAAAGAAATTTTTCTTTGTAAGCAGAAAATTGAATGGGAGTGATCGACATAAGTCATTCCAAGGCCGCAGAACCGGCCTCGGAGCCTCGCTCGTAGTGATGATTATTTGTGGCGATACAAGATCAAACCATTGGTCGGGTCATAGGGCGAAACGCCAACCGTGACTTTATCTCCCACGACCACGCGGATGTTGAATCGACGCATCTTTCCGCAAAGTCGGGCCACGATTTCAACGTTGTTTTCCAACATGACCCGATACAGTCCGCCCGCACTGACATCGGTAATCTTACCTTCCAATTGCGCCAAATCGTCTTTCGCCATCCGCCCTCTCGTTAACCCTTGTAGTTCGAAATCAGATTTCGAATTCCATCTTTAAACAATACCTCAAGCCGATCATTCTGATTGGAGATCACAAATCCCCAGCCTAAAACCTTATGCATGATCGGAATCCGCGCTTCAAACGACTCCGACATTTTATAGTTCAGAGGTTTGATCAATTTCGTCTTCTCGCGCAGAGCTTCCCACTGCGCCACCAGATCCCCATTACGGTCAATCTTGAAGTCATCTTTCTTTTTCTTCTTCTCAGCGACTCGATCGGGATCGGGATCCTGTCGCAATTTAACCGGCGGCGCTTCGGCCTCTGCGGACGCCGGCATCGACTCAACTTGTGCTTGTGCAGGAGGGATCTCAACACGAACTGCGGCCGTTTTTCCCCCGCCTGTCGGCGTGGCTTTGCCTCGCACCGGCGCAGAGACCACCGCCGGTGACTTAACCGCCGCTTGAGCTTCGACAACCTTGCTCACGATCGGCTTCGGGATGGGTTTCTGGATCGGCTTTTGGCCCGACGTCGCCACTGGCTTTGCGGCCAATTTTGGCGTCGACTTTTCTTTTGAAGGAGGAGCGGGCTTCGCGCCAGAATTTGAGCCAGCCTTCACACCAGACTTCACACCAGCCTTCACGCTAGGCGCAGATTTCGACGGCGTCGATTTCTTGCCCGCTGACTTCGCTGGCCCGGCCTTCACGGCAGCAGATTTCCCAACACCAGACTTCGCAGATCCAGCTTTCACAGGCATCGCCTTCGAAGTCTTCTTCGCCGAACTCGATTTTGCTGATCCCTTTTTTGCTGACAAAGTCTTCACCCCTTGCCCGGTGGATACGCGAACACTCGCAATCCGTTTCTCTTTTTCGTCGCTCGTTTTTTTCGTCTGACCGACCCGAACTTTCCGAACCCAGCGATCTCGAAACTGTGGATTTGGTCTTGTTTCGACCCTAGTTTCGGGCCCCAAATCAGCCTTCTTCCGCAAACTCGCTCGAACTTCCGGCTCTCGCGCCGACTCCGACAACTTGGACCGTTTGAATGGCGATCGCTTCAGTAGCTCAGCCGCCAAATCATTCGTTACGCGTTGCGAAATCTGACGCAGGCGTTTGAACACAGCACGCCCCTTTTTATGCGCTTCAAACTAGATTAGCCCCTGCCATAAAACAAGCCGGAAGTCGAGGAGGCCCTAGCCATGGCTCAAACCACAACACTCTCCGCTCGCGCGATTCAACTCAGTGAACTCGCCTCTTGGCTCAAATCCCAATCTCCACAACTCGCTCTTGAAGTTCATGGCGAGTCCACGTTTCAAGGCATACAAAGCCCCCTGCGAGCGACCGCCCGAGATCTCGCTTTTCTCTCGACACCCAAAGCCCTTAAAGAAGGACTCACCAGCCAAGCCCAGTGCTTTGTCGTGCATCGCAAATTCGCCGAGCGCCTCAAGACCGAGCGGCCCGACGCCAGTTTCATCGTTTCCGCCGAGCCCGAACGCGCCATGGCGATTAGCATTCACCACTTCATTCGCGCCACGCCGCCAATCCCCCAACGTCGCGCCGGTATTCATCCGACCGCCGTCGTCGACCCCAGCGCCGAAGTCCATCACACGGCTGAAGTCGGTCCCTATTGCGTGATCGAGGCACAAGTCAAAATCGCAGAGGGCGCGACACTTCGCTCGCATGTGCACGTCGATGCCCATTCCGAAATCGGCGCCCACACCGTGATCTTCCCTTTCACCTTTATCGGCCCTCACACAAAAATCGGTGCACACTGCGAGATTCACTGCACCAACATCATCGGCAAAGAAGGTTTCGGCTACGCTCACGATGCCCAGTTCAATCACTACCGAATCCCGCATCAAGGACGCGTGATCATCGGCGACAAAGTTCACCTTGGCGCCGGCACCACTGTGGATCGCGGTACCTTCGAAGATACCGTCATCAACGACGGCGTCATCTTCGACAACCAGGCGCACATCGGCCACAACTGCACAGTGGGGAAAAATACCGTCGCAGCTAAAGGCTTCGGCATGTCGGGAAGTTCCAAAATTGGCGCCAACTGCCTAGTCGGTGGTGGCGTCGCGCTCTCGAATCAAGTCGAAGTCGTGGATGGCGTGCAAATCGGCGCGCTCAGTGCGATCTATCGAAACATCGACGTCGTCGGAGCTTACGCCGGCAATCCGCTTCTCCCCCTCAAGGATCACTTGCGGATGAAAAGCGCCCTCACGCGCCTCCCCGAAATGATGAAGCGGCTCAAAATCAAAGATCCCGAAACTGAAACTTAAGTTCGAGTCCCCTCAGACAATTCACGCGGCCCAAAATGTCGCGGCAAAAGCTCGCGAAGCGACACCACCTCTCGCACCCCACGCGGATCCGCCAACCAAACGCGCGCGCCTGGCGCCGCAAACTCGCTGAGCACTTGTAAGCAAAGCGCGCAGGGACAGGCCGGCGGACTCATGTCGGTGACCACCACCACATCCGTCCACTCACTCAAGCCTTCCGCCACGGCATGCAACATGGCATTTCGCTCGGCACAGATCGTCGCGCCAAACGACGCATTCTCCACATTGCAGCCGGAATACATCTTACCCCGAGCCCCCAGGACACTCGCGCCCACTTGAAACTCAGAATACGGCGCATAGGCGCGCTCCCTGACCTTGACCGCCGCCTTCCAGGCTCGACGAATCAACGGACTCAGCTGAACCTGACTTTTCGCAGACTTCTTTCGATCTGGCTTTCGCCCCGCCGTTTGCCTTTGCATCTCACTTTCTCCTACTCGCCCAGTCTAAGATTGAAATTCAACTGACCGAAAGCCCAATCTCGGCTATCACCGCCTCATGTCGTATCAATTCTATAAAGTCCTCCACGTCGTCTCGCTCTTTCTACTCTTCACTTCACTTGCCGCTGCGGCCTTCGCCCCGCAAGACAAACGCAAGCCTTGGGTCGCCCTGCACGGAGTCGCCACCTTGATCGCACTCGTTGCCGGCTTCGGCCTTCTCGCTCGCTTGGGTCTGATGAAGGGCATGCCGGGCTGGGTGCACATCAAGCTCGCAATCTGGCTCGCGCTCGGTGTGATGCCCTTCATCCTCAGAAAGGCCAATCACTTGGCCTTGCCGCTCTTACTTGTCAGTGTGCTTTTGGGCGCGACAGGCTCCTACGTCGCCGTCAATAAACCGATGAGCACGACCTCCGCTCCCGAAGCCACAACTCCGACCGCGGACACAGAAGGCGCAGCTCCCGCCGCCGAAGCCGAACCAGAGTCCACACCTGCAGGCGAATAAAAGAAATCGGGTGGCGCAGCTCGCTACACCCGAAACCTAACATCTCCAATTCAGCATGTTCATTTGCGGACTAAACTCACAGAATCGCGAGTTCACGCGCATCTCTTAGGCCGCTGATCGCGGCTCGCCCTGAGGATCAGTACAAGTCATAGCGAAGCAAGCGACACTCAATGTTGCCGTTCCAAACCGGCGACTTACGAGTCGCCTTAAGCTTCATCGCCGCCGACAACTCTGAATCCGCACTCAACACAAATGCCGACCAGCCTTTGAAGCGATTCTTCAGCGTGAACGCCAAATCCCGATAGATATCCTTCGCCGACTCTCGATTCCCTAAGCGCTCACCATAAGGCGGATTGGTGATGATCCAACCCTTTTCCACCGGCGGCTCCAAAGTCTCCATCGCATGAGTCCTAAAGCTGACCAAATCTTCAACGCCAGCTTCGCGCGCATTTCGTTGCGCCGCTTTGATGGCATCTCGATCTAAATCAAAGCCAAAAAACATCGGCCCAGCCTCTTCGCCTCGACGCTTCGCCAATGCCGCACTCGTCGACTCTTCGATTTCCACCGCGGCGTCGACCTCTCGCTGCCAAGTCTCCGAATCAAAATCATCCCAGTTCATGAAACCAAAACGCTTTCGCAACAGCCCGGGCGACACGCCCTTGGCTCGAAGCGCCGCTTCGATCAAGATCGTCCCCGAACCACACATCGGATCAACAATCGGCGTCTCGCCATCCCATTCCGCCAAACGCAAAAGCCCCGCACCCACATGTTCTTTGATCGGCGCCTCGACAGCCACTTTGCGATAGCCGCGCTTAAATAGCGCTTCGCCCGAAGTGTCCAGACTCATCCAATATGTATTCTTAAAACCTCGAATCACAACCAGCAAATCCGGCAACTTCGAGTCCACGGACGGACGCTCGCCATATTTCTCGCGAAACTGATCGACGATCGCGTCCTTCACCTTCATCGCAACAAAGCGCTGATCTGTTTGCGCGCACTCTCGCACCGAAGCCTCGACCGCCACGGTTTGATTCGCGCGAATCAAAGTCGTGAAATCGAACTTCCGCACATTGTGATACAAATCTTCGTTCTTATACGCCGGAAAGTACGAAATCGGCCGCACCACTCGCGTCGCCGTCCGCAATCGCAAGTTCGCTCGATACAACATCGCGCGATTGCCTTCGAAGTAAACTCCACCTGGCTGCTTCTCGAGTCGTTTGGCGCCCATCTCCGCTAACTCATCGCGAACCGCATCCACCAACCCTCGCGAGGTCAGTGCAAAATACTGCGCCATCAAGTCTCCTTATATCGCGGACCGCCGCCGCCTTCCGGCACCGTCCACGTGATGTTGTCAGCCGGGCACTTGATGTCACAAGTCTTACAGTGAATGCAATTCGTGTAATTCACCTGGAGCCGCATTTTTCCAGCGTGATCTCCATCGGCAGGAACCATTTCGTAAACCGCAGCCGGACAAAAGTGATTGCAAGGCGATTTGTATTTCTCGTAGCAAACCTCGCGGCAGAAATCCGTATTCGCCACCTTCAAGTGATTCGGCGAATCTTCGTCATGCATAGTTCCGGTGAGGTACACGCTGGAGAGCTTGTCAAAAAACAACTCACCATCCGGCGTCGGAAGCTTCACATCTTCATGCTCCCAGCCTCGCGCGCCCCAACTCTCAATCAACGTCTCTGTCGTCTCCCAATCAGCCGGCGAGCTCATGTGATCCACCAACCCGCGCCCGCCCGTCACCTCTTGCAAAGCGATCAGCGGCATGGATTTGAAGATGCCCATCGCCAAGGTCTGATGGAAGTTCCGCGTCGCCCAGAGCTCCTTTTTCACAAAGCTCGATTCAACGCGATCCGAATAGCGCTTCAACACCCGCGCTGAAGAATCTTTCTCAATCAAAGCCTCACACGCCGTCTCACCGGCGAGCATTCCCGACTTCATGGCCAAGTGAATGCCCTTCAAGCGCTTCACATCAACCATCATCGCGGAGTCGCCGATCACCATCATGCCGTCATGAAACAGCTTCGGCATCGAGAACCAGCCGCCCGCCGGCAAAGTTTTGCCGCCATAGGCGATCACTTTTCCACCCTTGATCATGTTGTACACAAAAGGATGCGTTTTCAGTCGCTGCAGCTCACGATGCGGATCAAACAACGGATCATGCGTATCCAAATAACCGACCAAGCCAATCGCGATCTGATCGTTCGGCAAAGTGTAAATGAAAGTGCCGCCAATCGTCTTCTCTAGCGGAAAGCCCAAAGTGTGAATCACTTGCCCCGGCTTCACCGTGCCCGGGGGGCATTGAATGATTTCTTTGACACCTTCTTCGTACACACCAGGATTCTTGCCTGCGAACAAATCCAATCGCTTCGCAACCTGCTTAAACAAGGACCCCCTTGTTCCCTCGGCGAAAATCGTGACCTTCGCCTTCAACAAAAGCCCCGGCTCAAAATTTGGCTTCATCTCACCATGCTTGTCCAAGCCCTTGTCGCCCGTGCGCACACCCACAATTCGCTCACCATCATAGAGCGCCTCAACAGCCGCAAAGCCGGTGAACACATTCACACCCTCAGCCTCCGCCTGCTGCGCCAACCAACGATTGAACTTGGACAGCGACACCAACAAATTGCCTTCATTCTGAAATGGAGGCGGCGTGATCGGCGCTTTCACATTGAACTTGCGCCCAAGATAATGAACTTCATCGTGAGTCACGACACATTCAATCGGACAGCCTCGCTCCTGATAGTCCGGCACCAACTCCACCAAGGCCGAAGGATCCATCACCGCACCCGACATCGAGTGCGCGCCAATCTCCATGCCCTTATCGATCACAGCGATCATCAGTTCGCCCAGCGCCTCGCCCGCCACACGGCCCGAGGCCACGGCCTCATCATGCTCACGCGCCTTCTGCTTGAGACGAAGTGCCGCCGACAACCCCGCCGCGCCTCCGCCGACGATGATGACATCAAACTCCATCTCTTCGCGCTGAATTTGGCTCACTTCGCTCGACATCCGCTCTCCTTAATCTTGTCCTGAAGGCTCGGCCGAAGCCTCGCTTTCCGAAGTCACAGTTTCAACCGCACGCGCATCCAAACTTCGCGGACTGATCGCAATCTTTTCTTGCACGCGCAAATCATCTTCATCGCGTCCGCCCGGATACTCCATCCCCCGCTTCGAGTTCGCATGCCCCTGGGTCGCAACGGCTTTCGCCGCCTGCGCCACCTGTCGCTTCGCGACCGGCTGAGGCGCTGGAGTTTCACCTTCACCGTGGGGAATGATTTCGCGAATCTCAGAATTGGTCGGCTCAGCCGACGCTGTCATTCCCAACAAAGTCGCCACGCCCATCAGCAACGCTCGAAAACTCAGGCTCTTAAAGAATCTCTGACGCATATTCAATTCACTCCCAATCGTCGATGCGAACGCATCGGAATTTGCGATCGCACGCGCCGAATCTCGTCCCTCACCAGTTCAATCTCTAAGATCTCCATACCGGTCTTCTCCGCAGCTCCCGCCGCCAAGACTCGACCCCACGGATCAACTGCCAACGAGCGACCATAAGTCTTTCGCTGACCAGCCCCATGCTCGCCCGACTGCGCCGGCGCCAACATATAACTTTGCGACTCAATCGCCCTGGCTCTCACCAAGATTTCCCAATGGGCTCGTCCCGTCGGAACCAAAAACGCCGACGGCAAAAACAGCGCATCGACTTCGGCTCGAGCATAAATCGAAAACAATTCCGCAAAGCGCACATCATAACAAATCGCGCAGCCAAACTTCCAACCCTTCCAATTCCAAACATAAGCCGGACCACCCGACGCGAGATGATCGCTCTCGCGAACAGGTCGGCTCCCCGCCACATCTACATCAAACAAATGAATCTTCGTATACACCACACGCGGCGGTACACCGGGCTCAATGGCGACTTGTGCACTCTGTGGTCGATCCGCCGAGGCAGATCCCAGAATCGGCACAGACCCCAAGATGATCGCCGCTCCCGTTCGCGCCGACCACTCAGAAAGCTCCCGAGCAAAGCTCGAGTTCAAATCGAAGTGCGGAATTTTCTCGTCGTCGCCCAAGCGCATGAACCAAACGTTCTCAGGAAAAACGACCAACTCCGCGCCCGCCCCGCCGAAACCGGCTTCAACAGTTCGCAATGCCGAACGAATCATCGCCTCATTTTCAGAAGTATGATTGTTCGAGGTCAGCTGCACGAGCGCCACGCGCAAGCGAGCCTCCATTTGACCCTCACTCACTGCACTTGGCTTTCTGAGCTCTGAATCGTCGCCACATCCTTCGGCCCTCGACAGCTCCAGTTTGCCGCCTCAAGATTTTTGCGAATGCCCGCAAGCACCGATTCACACTGTTCGACAGCGCGATTCTCACCCACGCTCTGCTCTTGACCCAATTTCGTATACGTCGCCCGACATCCTTGATCATCGCGACGATACACCTTCAATGTCCGCGCCCCTTTACCTGTTGGCGGACGGCAAATCGTGACGGTCTTGAGTTCACCGGCCTCCTTCAAAGCTTCGCCCTGAGCCGTCGCCACTTGCACCGCCGCCGCCTGCGCGGCCGCTGGCGACTTCTCCACCGAGGCCAACGCATCAATCCCAAAAACGCCCACGACGAAACTCAACACCAGCAATAAAACTCGCATCCTGTATTCCTCCCGAGACTTTGATTTCACCACTCTGACTCAGAGTGCACGGACCACGGAGCTACAACTTTGTACAAAACAATTAACGCAGGAGGTCCAATCCGAGCAAAGCCCTTTCACTCCTCGCTTCACCGCATAAGTAAAAGAAAAGGGAGGCCTGCGCCTCCCTTTTAAATTCCCTATTGGCTTCCTCAGTCTCGGCTCCATTCCGTTGCGAACGGCCCCGAAGCCCTCACGCCGTCTTCGATTTAGAAGAGGCCTTCTTTGTCGCCTTGGCCTTCGCCGCAGCTTCCACCAGCTTCACGTTCGAGTAGTGCAAGAAGCCTTCTGCAGTTGTGCGGCCATCTTTCTTAGAGTGGCGAGTCTGCACGCGCACACCCTGCACTTTAATCTGCATGGTCTCCGGCTTCACTTCCAATACCGTACCGCGCTTGCCCTTATCCGAGCCGGTGATCACTTCCACCGTCGAGCCTTTTTTAATCTTGAGTTTCATGGCTCAACCCTTCTTCGCCTGCGTGAGTTTTTTCACGATGTTTTTGCGAACTGTCTTCGCGCGAGGAGACAAAAGAGTCTCATCTTGGCGGAGAATGAAGCGGTCCAAACCGCCCACATGCTCCATCGAGCGGATCGCGCTCGTCGCCACACGCAAGGTGACAAGTTCACCCAATGCTTGGCTAAACAGGCGACGCTTTTGCACGTTCGGCTGCACGACACGCTTCGTTTTAATGTTCGAGTGGCTGACCAGGTTTTTCACAACCGGACGCTTTCCCGTTAATTCACACATGGCCATGGTTTCAACCCTCCGGCTTCCGAGAAGGGGTAGGAATATGAAATTTCGGTCTTGTTGGCAACTGCAAATTCAGGTATGTTGTCGCCTCTTTTGCATGCGCTTCAGGCCTTCGGCTCGGCAAAAAACGTAGAGCGTGAAGCGCATAAAGTGGGTCACTTAAAGAACCGCGTAAGGAAACACGACTTTAAGAAGCCTACAAAAAGACGAGCATCGGAACATTCACTTCGAGGGATTCAATGAGGCAACAGAACTCACCCCTCAGACAAGAATGAGAGAGTTTTATGAAAAAGACAGTTCGATCAAAATACCGCCCCGAATTTCCCGGCGACTACTTCTTTGACTACAAAGATGCCCAAACTCTGGGACGCTTCATCTCTGAAGGCGGAAAGATCACTCCCGCGCGAATCAGCAAGCTCTCTTTGGCGCAGCAAAAGCGGGTCGCCGCAGCTGTAAAGAAAGCGCGTAATCTCGGCCTCCTGCCCTTGGGCAACGAAGCCTATGACTTTCAAGAGCGCCCCGAAGGCATTTCACCCAAGCCCTTCAGCTTGTAATCCAGCTCGCACCTAGGCTTCGGCCAATACAAAGCCAGCCCCGTCAGGAGCTGGCTTTTTTATACCTTCGGTTCGCCACCGCGCCCCTGCGTGCGCCGATACCGCAAGCTCTCTCGAGCCCACTGGGCTCCCACAAGCAGCATCCACCCCAAGTACCCCCAAGTCGCCAATCGATGAAACTGAGGGCCTTCTAGGCCCCAAATCCTGAGCTCAGTGAAGCCTTCATTCCAATTGAGTAATCGCTGCCCCAGCATTGGAAGGGAAATCCCAAACAACACACCCAATGCGCCCAAACCGACAGCGGGATCCACGCGCCGCTCGCGCCCCAGAAGCCCCCTCCAAGCCACCCCAGCAATCGCTGCGGAGACCAAGACAAATCCTGCCCCCGCAATCACCCCCGCCCATCGGCGCTCAAAGATTCCACTCGGAAAAATGACAGCCGCCAAGATCGCCGCCGCCATCTGCCAAATGATGGCCGTACGGTAGCTCATGGAATAGCCGAGCACTGAAAACCTCCCCAGTCATGTATGCCCATACCGTGTCCGCCACGTATTGAGTCTCGGACGCTGAACTCAAGCTCCGGACACAGCAACGCATTACCAAAGCTAAGTCCCTAATATCACGACGCCCAGTTCAAGCCATCCGCCTTGCAACATCCTTCGGGGAAACCAAACCCAAGGAGGCCCACAATGCTCAACGATCTCACCCAAAAGCAACTCCAGCTCTTTGGACTCAATCCCCGCCATTGGCGTGCTGAGTCCAAATCCTCCCCCCACCTACCCCCGAACTGCGTTCAAAATCGCCAAGAGCCCAGTTTTCGCCTCAAGCTCATTTGGACTCAGACGACATGGGGGCCCCGCCTCACCGCTGTTCGACTCATTCCCTTTTAATTACATCCAGATTCCAACGGCGATGAGCCATCAGCGAGACGTAAGAATCACGCCTCCCCCTCATCGCCCACAACCACTCAAGTGTGCCAGCTCCTAGATGGCCCCAGGCTGGCAATTGGAAGAAAAAATACTTCGCGACCAAATCGCTTCGCGCGACATATCGACCGCACCCGGCAACTCCAAATACAACTTTTCGCGAAAAGCCTTCAGCGATTCCTCGCCATAGAGTCGGGTGAACATCGCCTTGGTTCGACAAAACAATCTAAAGTCAGATGCATCAAACCAAGAGTGCTTGCCGGTCATTCCTGTTGGAATCGCTTCAGCCCCCCACGCCAACTTCACCATCAAATCCAAACTTGCCACAAGATGCTGGCGCACCAAGCTCTGACCCGCGACGACAGACGAGCACTCTCTCGGGAAGCGCTCCAACTCATCGAGCATTTTGCCAACGCCGAGAAACAAATCGAAACAAGCCCCTGGGCTGTTGCCCTCTTTGCAGTTCGAATAGACCTGACCAAAAATCGGCTTAACTTGCTTGCTGCCTTTTTCAGGCGTCAAGAAGCCAACCTGCGACTCTACAAAGTAATCAAATTGCTTATCGCAAGCTGTTCGCGGTGGGTTGAACAACACCATGAAGATCAATCCCAATGTCAGCACGACAAACGCGACCAATGGCTTCGGCGATCGCCGAATTAATTCTTCGAGATTCACTCTCAGCCCCCAAAGGATCTACGAACTCATAGGTCCAATTCTTTGCGGCCCAATTCTTCGCGGTCCAATACTTTGCGGCCCAATTCTTAAGGTGCACGCAAGGCGCAGCTGCGCTCTGAATTTGACGAGTTCGACAATGGATGCTCACCGCGACTGCGCAACTGCACCCAGGTCAGCCGATCCTTCGGACAAAAATATACTCGAAAGCGAGGATCAACGCGATAAATCCTGACGATATTTGAGACACCATTGAGCAGCTGCCCCAAAAGCTCCCGCCTCTCCGCTAAGCCCGACGACCGTATGCCTACGCAAGTCTCAAGCAGTGGCGAAAGCAACTTCACGAAATGCGACCGATCATGAGGCTTCATGACTGGTCGAGAGGCCGCGATGGCGTTTCGAACCGCGACCTCGAAATCGCGGAGCGCCAACTCCAAAGCTTCTTCATCTTGCTTGATCAGAGCGACTTGAATGCTTTCGTTGACGATCAGGACGTTTTGCAGCGGATCTCGAATCTCTCTGGCCAAGGGCAAACGTGTCTCTTTGGCTCCAGCGTGGCCGAAGTCCAAACACAACAGAACGGATAACAGGAGAGCTCTCCATAGCCTTTGCACGACTTCGCATCGGCAAATCCATGTCCCAGATTGAGGCAATCCAGCAGTAGCCCCCAAAAAAGAAAACGGGCCAGTCTTTCGACTGACCCGTCATCACGACCTAAGTCGTATGAGCCCGAGCTTCGATTAGAAGCTCATTTTGCCCATGACCATGGCTTGCATGATCGTCGCTTCCTTCTTCACAGTCGCGTCTTTGAAAGCCGCGCCAGGCATGAATGCGCCAAGGTGAGCATCGATCGAGAAGTTCGAGTCATACTTCTTCGAAGCATAAACATCGAGTTCCATACCGAGGTCTTTCTTAGCTGCCAAAGCGCCAGTGATCGCCTGACCGTTCGGACGTGTGCCAGTTGTAGTCGCAGCGTTCTCTTTTGTTTTCGAGAACATGTGCAACGCCACACCAGCAGTCATGTCTTCCGACGGCATCACGTCAGCACCGACCGACATCTGTGTCAGGTTGCCCCAACCGATGATGTCCATCAGACCAGCGTACTTATGGCTGTCGTAGTACAGCGACTGATAAGTCTCTGTCTTGTCGTCGCCCGCCTGGTCGTCGCCAGAGTCCATGTGGTAGTTCGCCCACACTTTGAGGCCCATAGTTTCCGGCATGCTGTAGCCAACCATCAAGTCGAACATGTTGCCTGCCAACTTCTGATCAGCAGCAGCAGTCTTGTTGATCGAACCCGACTGCATCGCCATTGTGAAGTTGTACATCACATTCGAAACATCGCCGCCAACTGTGAGGCCAACGTGCATAGCGTCCGACAAGCCGTACGCAGCAGTCTCTTGGCGCTTCACATTCAAGACATGCAGGTTAGCTGTTTTAAGAGCTTCCGGCAGGTTTTTGAAATCGAGCGACAGGATGTAGTTGTTAACCTCAGGGTCAGAGTCCGGGTTACCTGCGTTCGTGTTGTTGTCGAGATACTTGATCGCGTAGAAGTTCAAGTTCATCGCATCCATTTCATAAGATGCCTGAAGACCTTCATGCGTGTGCGGCACAACCAACCAGTCGTCCGACGAGAAAACAGCGCCATCAGCGATGTTCACGTGGAAGCGACCGACTTTCAACGCCAACGCGTCCGAAGCTTTCCACCAGCCGTAAGCTTCGTTCACCAACAGAATGTTGTCTGTTGAGTTGGTGTTGTAGCCCGTGCCGGCAACTGAAGTCGACGCGCGCTTGTCGTTACCGAAGATCGTTCCGTGCAAGAGACCCAGGCGTGCCTGGAGCTTCTCGCCTTTGCGAGCTGTCATGCCCACCTTGAATCGGCCTTCAGAGTCAGCGCGGTTAAGCGGCTTCTCTTTTACGCCCGAGGGGGTCATGTCGTTGTAATAGCGAACGCGGAATTCGCCATCGTGTTTGAATTCTGTGTCGCTAGCAGCAGCGACCGAAGAGATCGCGAGCGCACCCGCGATAAGAGCAAAACGCTTCATCTGATTACTCCTTTGAAACGTCATTGTTGAACTTCCTAAGATGAACCTACTGTTGTTAACCCGAACCTGAACCCTAACTCTTAAACCTTTTCGAACTTTGCGTTGAACCGCCCTGACCTCGGCACACTTCGCGAATTCACCGATCTCGCACTCTTCGATCACTTCCGGTTGAGCCCCCGCGAGAACAAACTCTCGAACACTCAATCGATCCTGACATCAAAGTCCGATTGGCAGATTTCGCGGAGGACGCCTCCCTCCCAACGGTTCAGCCTTTCGTTCCCATCACAAAGCCCTTCTGGCCTTTCGTACAGCTCCTCTGCATTGCACTCTCAAGTTCCGTAAGGCCTGAATGACTCGAGCCCCACTTCACCTGTTTAGTCCAAGGCCTCCTGGCCTCGCAGCTCATCCTGTGCTGCTTGAACCCCGATCTCCCTCAGAGTCTTCATGCTGGACGTCTTCACGCCCTCGCACTCGACCTAGACTTCAACCTCTGTTCAGGGTCATGGTAGGAAGCATCATTTTGTTAAAGCAATCTTTTTCTGCGCGCTTAATTCGCCGCGGAAGAAGATGAATTTCAGAATTCAGTGTGTATTCTTGGCTTCATCCACACTTGATCGTTGGAAATTTCGGGGAGTGGCGCAGCCTGGTAGCGCATCTGCTTTGGGAGCAGAGGGTCGCAGGTTCGAATCCTGTCTCCCCGACCAATTTAAACTATAAGCTGATTCACATCAGCGGCCTGAACCTAAACAGCTATTTTGACTTGAATTTGATTGAACAAGGATGGGCGCGGCTTTCGCCTATGAACTGCGCAGCTGATCGCGTGTGTTTTTTTGAACTCGCAACGCGCGGAAATCTTCATCAAATCTGCGCATGTTGTTGAAAACTCACAGGGCCCCTGAAACTCAGGAGCCCGGGTCATGTTTCGACAATATTAAAACTAGACCTTTGTCGCTCACTCCGAAACGCAAGTGTAAGTGAGCTTCACCTTGGTCATTGGCGGCAATGCCGAATCGATCTTCAGCACCATTCTCGAAAAGTCTGCCGTCACATTCACAGCCGAGGCCGGCTGCGGAGTGAAGATCACATCATAATCATCATTGATGGGGCGACAACGAAACGGAATCGACGTCACTTGATTTTGAATCGTCACACCAATTTGTTGAAGCTGAGTCGTGTAGTTGCTCGCGCAAATATTACCGACCACGCCACCAGTCAGCTGACTCAAATGCTGATAAGCAAATCCATACGAACCGCGAATCCAAGGATTGCCCGCAACCTGTCCGACCTGAGAGTTGAAGCACGAGCTATCTCCCGGTCGTACGATAATCGAGTGAACGCTCATCGTCTTCTCAGGGTAGAGACTGCGAAAGCGATCGACCAAAGTCTGCGGATGATCCATCGACTCCATCGGATACATTTGCTTCACCTGCATATCGTTGGAGTCCGTCGATGGGTTGTAGGAAGAAATTCCGCGCTCATCTTCATCCGACAAAATCACCACCGCAAAGTGTGCCGTCGGCCGTACAAATTGCCCCGCATGATTTTGCAAAGTGAGATTCGCCGCAAAGATTCCACGCTCATCACCGGAAGGACACTGAGTGAATCCGCTCGATTCACAGTTGATGGTCTCCTGCCGCTTGATCGTCGCATTGAATTTCGAATTGTTATTCGCACGCTCTGTCGAAGTCGAAGCTGGCGATCCCGCCAAATACTTTTGGCCACCACCAAAGTCGATCAACTTACCGTCTTGGAGAGCGCCATAGCCATTGTAAGCCGTCGGCGGATTATACAAGTAAGAATCCGGCCGAGTCCCCGCCGGCGAAGAGATGTCCGTCGTCGTCATCGCCAAACGCCAATTCAGCGCGCCCAACGAATCAATAAATCCCGTAAATGCATTGGCCATTTTGGCCTGCTCAAAGGACATCGACCCCGAGTTGTCGTTCACAATCAGAATGTCGACCAGGCCCTCGCCCACCATACGCTCTTCTGTAAAGGTATCTGTACACACCTGGTTTTCACAGCGCGTGACCACACCCTTCCCGTCCTTCGGAAGCGTTTCGAACTTCACCGGAGCACACGCGCCGAAATAACTGATCATACCGATCGCGAGTGCAAGTCTGAGCTGATGGTTCATATTCGACCCTCCGAAGCAGAACTGCGAACATTCACAATCCTTCTCAGAGAGCCGCAAACTCCAATCCGCATGCCACCCATCAACTCGACTGCAAGTAAGTCATTTCAATAACTTAGACATCCGAGCCTCGAGGCCCCAGGCCCCGAATCGTCTCATTTCTCAACGTGAATTCCCGACAATCCACTAAAGACCTGAAAATTCAACGACTTAAGCATGGCCCATTTTCGCCAAGGCCAACGCGGACGCCACAAAACGGCGCCTCAAGCTGGACTAGCCGCCCTATATCGTAAGGCTTAGCCTAAAGATCCAGGAGTACGAATGACCGCCAATAGCCAACAAAGCCCTAAATCGTCACACAAGTCCGCCGCACTCATCCTCATGATTGCCGCGATTGCGCTTTTGATTATGGGGTCGCTCGTCGGACTCAACTACAGATTCTGGCTCAAGCCACCGCAGGAAAAGTTCGCCGAGGCCTGGAAGCGAGACATGGATCTCATCATGTCGACACCTCAAGCCGAGCGCCTCAAGTCGATCAAACAAATTGAAATCAAAACGGACTCGTCGCCAGTTCAAGACTGGATCGCACAAATCAAACCGCCCATCATCGAACAGCCCAGCGGCAAGTTTAAGCTCGCGCTTCTCATTCTCCACCAGATTCACGAGCACCGATACGGTGTCATGATTCAGTACACGCTCGTCGACCTCGAATCAGGCAACACCGTCGACGAGTTCGCGCGAACATTAAAATTAGGCGTGTACTACTGAGGCCACAGGCACCTTGGTCCCCGGCGCCCCGATCGGCACTCAAGTCCAAGGCCAGGCTCAAAATAAAAAAACCCAGCGAGCAAAACTCACTGGGTTCAAAAAAAGCGCCGGCATCGTGCTACTCTCCCACAGGGTTAACCCTACAGTACCATCGCCGCAAGCGGACTTAACTTCTGTGTTCGGAATGGGAACAGGTGTGGCCCCGCTGCTATTGACACCGGCAAAACTGATCGATCTGTAAACATATTCAGACTGCACCGAATCTGTTTCAGACAGACTTCGGTGATTCTTAGCTGGGATAATTCATCGAGAAAATAAAAAAGCCGCACGATTATTAGTACGGATCGGCTGAACGGATTACTCCGCTTACACCTTCCGCCTATCAACCTCGTAGTCTCCGAGGAATCTTTAGAGGCCGAAGCCTAGGGAAAACTAATCTTGAAGTTGGCTTCCCGCTTAGATGCTTTCAGCGGTTATCCATTCCGAACGTAGCTACCCTGCAGTGCCGCTGGCGCGACAACAGGAACACCAGAGGTTCGTCCATCCCGGTCCTCTCGTACTAAGGACAGGTCTTCTCAATTTTCCTACGCCCACAGAAGATAAGGACCAAACTGTCTCACGACGTTCTGAACCCAGCTCG
>ERZ761609.146-NODE-146-length-97883-cov-75.419910_pt1 | contig 97883 bp, 84 predicted proteins | sample MGYA00511163_ERZ761609 | MGnify/ENA primary metagenome ERZ761609 (study PRJEB28899, sample SAMN02445070) | bioreactor sludge metagenome | biome: EBPR sludge | place: Australia: Brisbane, Thorneside Wastewater Treatment Plant | collected 2011-12-16 ...
TCTACAAACATTTGACCTCTCCGAGGTCATTCTTGGTTTTGATGCGTTTGCCCTGCTTGCTGTTCCGGCTGGGATTCTTTTTTCAGCCGGAAAATTTTTAATTTTTTCCATAATCGAGTGAACTTCTTTCATGTGCTTTAGTTTTATTCAAGAAAAAGATAGTAAAACTATTATTTATTACTATCTTTGCTGTATTGAATCACCAATATAAAACGATTGGCCATGTCACATCTGGAGTTCACCCATCATTTCAGCCAGTTTCAGGGCACCTTACATTCCTTTGCAGTTCGGCTTACCAACAACGAGAACGACGCACAGGATTTGGTACAGGAAACGGCATATAAGGCATTCAAATACAGGGGCATGTACCAGCCGCAAACCAATTTGCGCGCCTGGCTGATGACCATCATGCGCAACACGTTTATCAACAACTACCGCCAGCGGAAGCGCCGCCAGACGATCACGGACGACACGCCGAACACCTTCCTTCTTGACAGCGCGGCCCCTGCCGTTCTCAATACCGCGCCGGGCGCCATCACCTTTGAAGAGCTGTATTCCGAAGTGGAAAAGTTGGAAGATTGGGTGCGCATTCCTTTTTTGATGCACTACCAGGGTTTCAAATACGAGGAAATTTCAAATGAGTTGCAGATTCCTTTAGGCACCGTCAAGAGCCGGATTTTCTTTGCCCGTAAGAAGTTGCAGGAGGCTGTACGGGTGATGTATAAGAATGCAGATTTGTCGGAACTGTTGAATTAATTCGGGCAAAGCTATTGGTTTTATCTGACTCGAATTTTTCCAAAACCGGCAACTCAGCGGGTGCAACACAATCAGTAAATATTACAAAAACATGAGCGGTTTTTCTATCGAACTGAGTATCAACGACAAGTTGTACCTCCGCGATCCGCAGCGCTCCGAGGTGGGACGCCGCATTCTCCGGCACTCCATTTTGTTGATGGATGAAATCGGATTGGAGAGCTTCACCTTCAAGAAGCTGGCCGAACATGCCGACACCACGGAAGCCACCATTTACAGGTATTTCGAGAGCAAACACCTACTGTTGTTATACCTCATCAATTGGTATTGGGCCTGGACTGCCGTGCAAATAGACATGGCTGTACAAAACATTGAAGATGCCGAAGACCGGCTGCGGCGAGCCATCAAAGCGGTCATCAGCGCCTCCCGCCGCAACCTGAGCGTTGACTTCATAGATGAGGACGTACTGCACCGCATTGTGGTCGTGGAAGGCACCAAAGCCTACCACAACAAGGACGTGGACGCGCAAAACAAAGAAGGCTTTTTTATGGCTTACAAGGCATTGAGCGCCCAACTGGCAAAGCTGATACTGGCGGTCAATCCTAATTTTCAATATCCCAAAGCATTGGCAACCAATATTTTAGAAATGGCCGGCAATCATGTGTATTTTGCAGAACACCTGCCCCGGCTCACCGATGTACAAGCCGGCCCGAACCTTGCCGATGATGTCGTCCGATTGTTGGAATCATTTACCATGAAACTGATCAAAGTTTCCTCCGAAAAACCAATTTACACCACCACTTCACCTTCAGCCGGCGGAAAACGAGACTATCCCGGTGAATCCGGGCCGGATCGTTTTTCGCAAACCGGCGCCCAACAGTACCCGCGAGATCAGCCAATGCAGCATCCGCCGGAGTAGTTCTTGATTATTGTTTAATTACCTCAAAATCAAATAAAAAATGAAGAAGCTATTGTATCTTCTGCCGGTACTTCTGGCAGCCACATTTTTATTGCCCTCTTGCACCGTCATCCGCCAGGGCGAAGTTGGCGTTAAACGCACTTTTGGCAAGTACAAAGACCAGCCCTATACTGAGGGGTTGAAGATTTTCAATCCATTTGTTACCACTTTTGTGAGGGTGCCGACGCAAACCAACAATCTGGAGGTATCGCTCAACATCCCTTCGCGGGAGGGACTGACCATTCAATCGGAGGTTTCGATCCTGTACAATGTGGTTCCCCGCAAAGCGCCCGATCTGCTGCGCAACATCGGCCGGAATTATGAGAGCAGCGTCATCCTGCCTGTTTTCCGCTCGGCAGTGGCGGATGTAACTTCCCGTTTCGATGCCAAAGACATGCACACCGGTGAGCGGGGCGTCATAGAAGTTGCCATCCGCGACCAAATGACCAAGTTGTTGCAAGACAAAGGTATTATCATTGAGGCCGTACTGCTCAAGAGCATCATCCTGCCGCGCAGCCTTTCCCGTGCCATTGAGGAGAAATTGGAGGCAGAGCAAGCCGCTCAGCGCATGGAGTTTGTGCTGCAGGAGGCCAGGCGCGAAGCAGAACGCAAACGCATAGAAGCCGAAGGCGTCAGGGATGCACAAAACATCATCGCACAGGGGCTTAGCCCGATATTGGTACAATACAAATCTATCGAAGCATTTTTGGAATTGGCCAAGTCGAGCAATGCCAAAGTCATCATTTCAGATGGTAAAATGCCGATGATGATAGATATGGGCGCCGAGACAAAAACGACGCCGGCCTCGCTGAATACCGGCAGAAACTAAGACAAAGAGTAATTGTTGTAGAGGGGATTGCGGCTTGTATTTCAAAAGCTGCAATCCTTTTTTTATGTAAGGGGCGATAAAAAAATAAAGTGGTCATTTTCGCCAAAGGATTAGATAAGTAAACGTTTCATTTTAAGTGTCTTATCTAATCCTTTGGCCTAAAGAAAATGAATACTTTATTTTTGCCCCACTACTAAGAATGACCAAGCTTGTAGCTTGCGGCCTACAGCTTGTGGCATTTCAGAAAAACAAAAAATGATGTAAATAAAAATGGCAGAACAAACAGCGCTCAGTTCCATCAAACGTTTTTTCAAGCTGCTTCAATTAGATCGCAAAGACATCGGCTACATTTATGTCTATGCTGCATTTGAGGGGCTTATTGCACTCAGTCTTCCATTGGGCATTCAGGCGGTCATCGGGTTGATCGCCGGCGGCGCCGTATCGGCCTCGCTCATCTTGTTGGTGGCCGCAGTGACGGCAGCTACGGCCCTGTCGGGTTTGCTTCGTATTATGCAAATCACGGTAATGGAAACCGTGCAGCGCCGCATTTACACTCGTTCTGCATTCGACATCGCTTATCGGATACCCCGATTTCGCACCGAGTTGCTTTCGCAGTACTATGCGCCGGAGTTGATGAACCGCTTTTTCGACACCCTCACCCTCCAGAAAGGCATTCCCAAAATCATTACCGATATTTCTACCTCGGCCCTGCAAATATTCTTCGGGCTGCTGCTCATTTCGTTTTACCACCCGTTTTTTGCTTTTTTCGCAGTGGGCTTGCTCTTGTTTTTGTTCATCATTTTCCGGTTTACCGGCCCGCCCGGATTGGCATCCAACCTCAAGGTGTCGAAGTACAAGTACGAAACAGTGTATTGGCTGGAGGAACTGGCTCGCTCCATGACGACGTTCAAATTAGCCGGCAATACAGATTTCCACCTCAAAAAAGTGGATTACATCGTGAGCAAATACTTGGATTTTCGCAAATCGCATTTCGGAATTCTGCTGTACCAATACAGCGCTTTCGTTATACTCAAAACCGTGATCACGGCGGCATTTTTATTACTTGGTTCTGTGTTGGTCATTGAAAATCAGATCAATATAGGGCAGTTTGTGGCTGCTGAAATTGTGGTATTGCTCACCATCGGCTCTGTGGACAAGATGATTTCCAGCATGGAAACGATTTATGACGTGCTCACTGGTCTGGAAAAATTAGGCTTTGTAACCGACCTGCCCTTAGAAACAGAAGAGGGCCTTTGTTTTCCCGATATAGATCAAGGTTCGGGCTTGAGTTTGCGCATACAAGAACTCAGTTTTACCTACCCTGACAACGCCAAAGCCTCGTTGCACAACATCAATTTAGACATCGCGTCGGGCGAGCGGGTCTGCATCTCCGGCTACAACGGCGCCGGAAAGTCCACCCTGGTGCAAATACTCTCCGGCCTGCACAGCGATTTTCAAGGCGTGGTTTCTTACAATGGATTCCCATTCAAAAGCCTGAATATGAACAGCCTGCGGGAACACATCGGCGACTATTGCACGCACGAGGGCATTTTCAGGGGTACTATTTTGGAAAACATCACCATCGGGCACGAAGACGTGAGTCTCGAAGATGCGCTCTGGGCAGCTCAGAAAATGCGTTTGGACAGCTACATCAGCCTGCTCCCGGAGGGCTACAATACTATGCTCAACTCGGAGGGCACCAATGTAGCTCAAGGCATTCGTACCAAAATCATTCTGGCACGCGCCATTGCTACCCGCCCGGCCCTGCTCGCCATGGAGAGTTTTTTGCGCAATCTGGATCAGGTGGACCGGGCCGCTATCGCCGAATTTCTCACCGACAAATCGAACCCCTGGACCTTGATAACCGTGTCAAACGACCCCGTGGTGGCCGCCCGCTGCGATAAAGTGGTCATCCTCAAGGAAGGGCGCGTTGTGCAAACCGGAACGTTTGACGATATTGCCAAAAGCGAACATTTTGAGCAGGTGTTCAAAGTGTCTGATATGGATTTACTGACCTGATAACCTCGCGCCATGTTGAATATTTCAGAAAATACCATCACGCACAACGTTCGCACCGAGCGATACAAGTCATTCGGAAAAATGAGTTTGGCAGGCAGCCATCAGTTGTTCACGCGCTGGTTGCTGCTGGCTTTGGGGTTGTTCATTCTGTTCCTGTTTTTGCCCTGGACACAAAACATACAGTCGAACGGGGCCGTCACTACCATTAAACCCGAACAAAGGCCGCAGTTCATCCCCTCTGCCATAGCCGGCCGCATCGAGAAATGGTATGTGCAGGAAGGACAGCTCGTGCGCAAAGGCGATACCATCGTCCACATCTCCGAAATAAAGGCTGAGTATTTTGATCCGCTGTTGGTGGAACGCACCGAGCAGCAGGTGGACGCCAAAGAGGGCGCTATTCGGGCCTACTCCGACAAAGCGGGCGCGTTGGAGAGTCAAATTGCAGCCATGCGTTCGGAATTGGATTTTAAACAACAACAACTGCGGAATAAAATCCAGCAGGCTCAATTCAAAATTGCCGCCGACAGCGCCGATTTCCTGCAGGCCATGCTGCAAGACTCAGTGGCCCGCATACAGTATCAGCGCTCGCAAAACCTGTTTGATCAAGGACTCGAACCCCGCTCCAAAGTGGAAGACCGCCGGGTGAAATTGCAGGAAACTGCCGCCAAGGTGGTATCGGCCCGCAACAAATTGGACGTGAGTCGCAACGAACTCGGCATCGCCCGGCTCGATCTCAGTACGGTGCAGTACGAGTACAATCAGAAAATAGCGAAGGCAGAATCGGAGCGATTCAGCACCCTGTCGTCCATTTACGACGCCGAGGCCGGGGTCAATAAGCTGCGCATAGAATCGGCCAACTACCGCCAGCGCAGCACTTTTTATTACATTCTGGCGCCACAGGACTGCTACATTACAAAAACCATGACGCCCGGCATCGGCGAAACGGTGAAAGAAGGCGACGCCATTGTGAGCATTGTACCTGCCGATTATCAATTGGCCGTAGAATTGTATATCAATCCGATGGACCTGCCGCTCGTCCATTCCGGGCAGGAAGTGCGTTTTATTTTCGATGGCTGGCCGGCATTTATTTTCAGCGGCTGGCCGGGGCAGTCGTTCGGGACTTTCAGCGGCAAGGTCATTGCCATAGACAATATGATCAGCGACAACGGCAAATACCGCATTCTGGTAGGCGCCGACAATGGCTACAAGCCCTGGCCGCGAGAGCTGAGGCCCGGCTCGGGCGCTCAGGGCATAGCATTGCTCAACAACGTGCCGCTGTGGTATGAAATATGGCGGCAGTTCAATGGTTTCCCGCCCGATTTTTACAAAAATGGAAAAGAAAAAGCCGAGGAGGACAAGGTGAAGCGCAAGGCGCCGGCGAAATCGTTGAAGTGAGGAAAAAAAACACACCATTCATCATGGCCTTAGAGCGCAGCCGTAAATGCGGTTAAATTGAAAGTCAAAGGCTTGCAAAAGCATTGATTTCTATTTGGCTCATTTTGTCTTGTATATAGCGTATGGTTTCTTCATCCGTCATTTTGAGAAGATCGTGTTTGAACCCTATTCTTTTGTGGAGGATGCGGGCAATCTCCAATACCCAATGATTCATAGACATCTGAACGATTTCTCCATCTATATTTTTTGCAAGCGCCACAATGCGGCTCCCCTCACCTATCCTGTCCACAATAATGACTGTTGACATGAAGTGATGCTTTTTGCCCCGCTGCATCTCCCGTTCAAATCTCGATACTTTATCCAGCGATATCTCCGTATTTCCCGGCCCGATAAAACCGATGTCAAATCTTACGCCCACGCCAGGTTTGTAAAGCAGCGTGGCATCGCTTTCTCTTTTATCGCCACGTTCAGAAAGCCAAAAGACATTTTTGGACAGGGTTGATGTGTGTGGATCAATCATCTTGAATCCCAATAAGGATAATAACGAACCCAATATCAATTTTTCAAACAGCTTCCCGTACATGGATTTCTCTGAACCTCGAATGGCCAATGTTTGAGCGCCTATGCCTGTAAAAACCTGAAGAATCCCCTGCCAGCCAATGGTTGTGTGAATGTCGCCCACAGATACATTCATTTGTAAATCTCCAAAGTGGGATTGTGAAGATTGGACAGCGTTTGCGATGGCCTGTTCGAGTGCTGTCAGGTAGATATTGAGTTGATCTTTATCCCCGCGCAATACATTCTGAATGCTTTTGCCCGTCAGGCCAATATACCATTGCAGAAAGATTTTACAAGCCGGCGACAGCTTGGTCTGGGTAAGTTCGTGATGAATAATTTGGGTAAATTTTGATGGGAAGTTTTCTATATCCTTCGATGCGCGCAAATAGGCCGTCAACAAAACAGCATTGGATAAGGCGATACGTCGTTGGGTCAAGCCCTCCGTCAAAGCGCGTACATTGCCGCCACACAGTATGGAGGTCACAACATCTCTGATTACATCGCTTCCTACTCTTTCGAGCAATTCATTGCCACTGAATTTAGCCATGCCCAAGCCGAGATCAGGGATGTATTTTGAAAAGGATTCTTTCATTTAGAAGTTGAAATATGGCGTTTTGTTATCTGCCGGACCGGTATTTATCCAATTTACATCTTCGGCTTTATTGTGCAGCCATTGGTGTATTTCATCTTTAATGATATTCATGTATTCCGCATCTTGCTCGAAGAGTACAAATCGCCGGTCTGTTTTGACGGCGGCTTTTCCTACGGTTCCACTTCCGGCAAAAGGGTCGAGTACTACATCATTTTTAAAGGAATAGTATTTGATTACTTTTTCGGCCAGTTCCATAGGGAATACGGCAGGATGCTTGGAGTGATAAGCCGGGTGTATCTTCCACAGGTTCGTAGTCTCGTATCCATCTTCAATTTTGGATGATTCTACGACTTCCGGATGTGGATGCTTTCTGATATGCCAGTCTATTAATTTGTCTGTTGCTTTTCGGTAAACCAAAATGTACTCGGTTACAGGAACAGGTTTGTATTGAAGCGGATTTCTGTCGGCGGCAAATCTTCGCCCCCTTCCTGTGGCCCAGCCGGCGCCTTCAGGTTTTACCCAATGAATATCGTCAACGAACTCGAAACCCTCTTCTATGAACAATCGGTGCATATCAAAAGGTACGGCAATTCTCTTGGATGATTCATTTCGATTGGCTCTTCGAACCAGTACAGGAGATACGTTCATTACAAAAAAGCGGCCTTCGTTTAATACTCTGTGGCATTGATGGATGATTTTTTTGATCTTCAAAAGATACTCCTCGTATGACAGGTAATCAGCATACTCAGGCCGCGCATTGTAATAAGGAGGAGAAGTAAATACCAAATCAACCGATTCTGCGGGCATTTCAATGAGGAGTTCTTCAGAATCTCCAAGCCCGACGGTGTTTCGTATGGATGATATTTTGGGGGCATCGCTCGAGCCATTCGTGCTGCGTTTCTCTTTGTGGCCATTTATACTTTTTCGACCCAATAATCTGGACTCAAGTACCTCCTTGCTTGTTGTTTTCTTTTCATTGACGAAAGTTGTAACAGCATCAATAACAACCTCGCCAATTGCCTCTTTAGATTTGCTAAGTAACGGAACTCTCCAAATGTGGTACCTGTCGTCTATTTCCGGCAAACCAAAGTCTATTGCCTTGTCTAATTGGATAGATTGCAGGAAATCTCCCGCAACAGATTTTGCCTGCTTTACTTCGGTAATTCTATATTTTCTTTTCTTGTCCATTTCTTCTGAAGAGAAGTTTATGAAAGACAAAGATACAAAGTTCTGCCAAGTAGCCTTGCGCTTGTAGATTTTTGAAGTCTCAGACATTGGGTGAACCGGCGTATGTCGGATTCATTCACAAAAGGGTAGTTTCATACTTTTTCTCCCATTTGCTGCTATTTTTGCAGCATGTTCACTACTCGCGCTGCCATCCTGTTTGCTATACTTTGTATTGCCCTGCCCGGCCTTGTGGCCCAGGAGTTGTCGGCGTCATTGGACAGCGTGCACACAGCAATAGGCAGCGCTACACATCTGAGGCTCAAGCTCGCCGACCCAACTCATCAGTTGACGCCCCGCTCCTCTGCCGAAGAACTGCGCGCCATGCCGGAACTGGAAATATTGGAACAAACGCCGTTTCAGAAAACTGCCGATGGCTGGGAGCAATCGTTCCGAATCATCGCTTTTCAGGCCGGCGAATACGCCCTCCCTGTGCCGGTAGTGGACTGGGGCGACAGCCTGTACCGAGCGGTCCCGCTCCGATGGGTCGTCACCGCTCCGGCATTGCCCGCCGACGAGGCACTTGCTCCCATCAAAGACATCATCGAAGAACCCCGAAATCTCAGCGATTACCTGCTGCCTGTATTCATAGCAGCGGCGGCCATATTACTCAGCCTTCTACTGTGGCACTTGTGGCGACGCAGAAAAAAAGAGCCGGTACTGCCTCCCGAACCGGAATTGCCACCGCATGTACAAGCTCAAAAGCTGCTGGAAGAATTGCAGCAAAGCGGCCTCTGGCGCAGCGATCACAAACAGTTTTACATTCGCCTCAGCGACATTGTGCGGCTCTACATTTCGCGGCAATACCGCCTTCCCGCCCTCACGGAAACGACCGATCTTATCTTGCAGAAAATGAAGCCATTGTGCGCCGATAAAGCAATCTTCGATGCGCTGAGAGAAATACTGCAAACCTCCGACCTTGTAAAATTTGCCAAAGCCCGACCCGACGACGCTGCGAGCGAACGGCTGCTCGGAGCGGCATTTGTGCTGATGTCAAAAACCACAGCGCCATGAACTGGCTCTCTGCGCTCGTGTGGCAACAACCGCTCTGGTTTTTATTGCTACTGCTGATTCCGCTGCTTTGGCGACAGTCCCGACAAGCCCCGGCAGCCATCAACTGGCCCGAAGCAATGGCCCGGCCTACCTGGCGCACCCGGCTTTGGGGCAGCTTGCCCTGGCTGCGGGCTTTGGCTTTGGCGCTGTGTGTGACAGCCTTGGCCCGGCCTCAATTGCCACTTGAAAATCAAAGCCTTAGTTCCAAAGGAATTGACATCGGTCTGGTACTGGATGTATCGGAAAGTATGCTGGCTGAGGACTTCGCGCCCAATCGCCTCGAAGCTGGCAAACGCGTGGCGCTCCAGTTTGTGAGCCGCCGCCCTGCCGACCGATTCAGCGTTACCCTGTTTGCGGGAGAAGCCTTTTCGCCCTGCCCGCTGACGACAGATCACAACATGGTAAGGGAGATCATTGCCGGCATTCAGTACGGCATTTTGCGCGATAATACAGCCATCGGCGACGGGTTGGCCACCTCTGTCAACCGGCTCAAAGACTCGCCCTCCAAAAGCAAGGTCATCATCCTGCTCACCGACGGCGACAACAACACAGGCTACATACAGCCCAAAACAGCAGCGGAAATTGCGCAATCGCTGGGCATCCGGCTCTACACCATCGGGCTGGCCGGGCAGTTGTCGTTTTTTCCCGGCGCCGTTGGCCCTGCCATCAATGAAACCCTGCTGCGCGAAATGGCCGAAATGACTGGCGGGCGCTATTTCCGGGCAGAAGACGGCACCGGTCTGGAGCGCGTATATGCCGAAATTGACCGCCTTGAAAAAACCGAAACAGAAAATGCCGTGGTGCGCCGGGCAGCCGACAAGTATTATGTGTTCCTTTGGGTAGCATTGTTGGTTATCGCGACAGAGTGGTTGCTGCGGTACGGGGTACTGAGGGTGTTGCCTTAAAAAATTGATTATGTGGAGATTCTCACATACCGAACACCTTTTCGCGCTGCTGTTGCCGGCAGTACTGGGCTTGATTTATGCGCTCCGACAGGCAGCAAAACTACGTCTGCTGGCGCGCATCGGTTCAGCGGAACTACTGACTGCCATGATGCAACATCACTCGCCCCGTTTGGAAAGACGACGGGTAGCTGCCGCGCTGACAGGCATATCGCTGTTGGTGCTGGCATTGGCCAATCCGCAGTGGGGCAGCAAGCCGGAAACCGTAACGCAACGCAGCTTAGACGTCGTACTCGCACTCGATATTTCGCTCAGTATGCTGGCCGAGGATGTGCCGCCCAACCGATTGGAACGAGCCAAACAATTTGCCCGCGATCTGGCCGCCGAACTGCGCAGCGAACGCATGGGCGTGGTATTATTGGCCGGAAATGCCTATCCGCACATACCGCTCACCACCGATTTTGCCGCCGTAGAAATGGCCCTGCAAAGCGCGCATCCGGGCTTGGCGCCGAGTACGGGTACCGCCCTCGGTGAAGCCATTCGTGCAGCGACGAAGGTGCTCGGCGACCAAAGCCCCGCCGCTAAAGTGTTGGTTATCATCAGCGACGGAGAAACTCACGACGAAGACGCCGAGGCGCAGGCCAAAGCTGCCGCTAAAAACGGAATGGTACTATTTACAGTGGGCGTAGGCACTCAGGCCGGCGGGTTCATCCCGGTCAACGTGGCCGGTCGCAGCGATTATAAGCGGGACGAACGCGGCGAACCCGTGCGCAGCCGCTTGGAGGAACCACTCCTGCGCAACATTGCCCAATGGGGCGAGGGGCAATATCACCGCCTCGGCAGCGCGGCCGACGAGGGCGTTATCCGGCAGATTCGCAACCATATTGATACCTTGGAAAAGCAGGAAGCCGAGCGCTGGCAGTTCGATCAGTTCAGGAGTTTTTACCAGATTTTTTTGGCGGCGGGCTTGCTGTTGCTGGCCTGGGCGTATCGGAAGCTGTAAATGGAAACGCCCCGCAGGAGATGCTGCGAGGCGTTGGTGTAGCACGGGGGAGACTTGAACTCCCGACCTCATGATTATGAATCATGCGCTCTAACCGGCTGAGCTACCGTGCCGTGCTTTCAAAAGCGAGCGCAAAGATAAGGTGATTGTCGGTAAAATAGCAAGTGTTTGATAGAGATAAATTTTCAGCATCTTTTCTGAACGAATTGCCGGTATCTTCGTTCCACTCTCATTCGTTCAGTAATCTCCAAACTATATGCAAGCGCTTGTTTATGTTCTGATTACCATAGCCTCGGTGGCAGGTATGGAGTTTGTGGCCTGGTTTGCCCACAAATATGTCATGCACGGTTTTTTGTGGAGCTGGCATGAAGACCATCACCGGCCACACCACCATAAACACGGCTTTTTCGAGCGCAACGACTTGTTTTTCTTGGTCTTTGCCATTCCAAGCGCAGCCTGTTACATCATTGGTACGGCCACGCCACACATCCATTGGCTGTTTGTAGGCATCGGCATTTCCATTTACGGCCTCATTTATTTTCTCATCCACGATGTGTATATTCATCAGCGGTTCAAGTGGTTCCGGCAATTGGACAGCCCGTACAGCCGGGCCATCCTGCGGGCGCACGGCGCACACCACGCACGCCAGACGAAAGAAGACGGCGAATCGTTTGGGTTGCTGGTGGTAGCCAAAAAATATTTCCAAAAACGCAGTAAAAACAGCCCCACAGCTTGATTTTTCAACAGGCAGTAGTATTTTTGGGCATTGTTTAACACAAAAACCTTGTTCTCATGTCTGAAAACACTGATCTGATCCTCGATGATTTTGAGGCCCCCCAATCGTTTCGCCCCGAATATGCCGGCTTTTGGATACGCGTGGCGGCCTATCTGATTGACTCCATCGTAATTCAGGTAGCCACCTCTATTCTGATGTTTATCTTCATGGGGTCATTGTTTTTGAATCCCGAATCCATGGAAAATCCAGATCAAGTGTTGGGCCGGGTCTTACCTCTTTATGTAATACTCATTGTTGGTTCCTGGCTGTACTATGCCTTAATGGAATCCTCCGCTCAGCAGGGTACGCTGGGCAAAATGGCCGTCGGCATCAAAGTGACAGACATGGACGGCGCCAGAATTTCTTTTGGTAACGCAACCGGCCGCTTTTTTGGCAAAATGATTTCCGGCCTCATCTTGGGCGTAGGCTACCTCATGGTCGCATTCACCGACAAGAAGCAGGGCCTACACGATATGATGGCAGGTACACTGGTGGTTCAAAAAAGGTAATCATCTGTTTTTTAAGTCTTTGATGTGGAAATAAATCTGTTCGATAAAATGCTGCAACCGCTCCGGCAAACCCTGCCGGAAGCGAGCAGTATTGACGATTATTTAGAGTTCAAGATACTGCCTAAAGTGCGCCCCTGGAGCGAAGACCTCCGCGAGCAGAAATTTTATCTGGGCAAGTCCTGGATGGAGTTCCGAGACGATGTGAACTTCCACAAAACAGTGCTGCATTTTTTTCAACCCGATGGAGAGTACATCCGGTCGGAAGATGGCGAAATCTCCAGCGGCAAATGGCGGTTTCTGGCAGAATCGAACAAATTCCTCATCACTGAAGATGACAAAGACCACGATGGCGAACTGTATGACCTGGCTTTTTTAGACGACGATTTTTTTATCCTGCGCAAGCACGGCAATCAGCGCAAATTGGGCAAGCGTACCTTTTTCCTCATGCTCCACGAGCCTTTGGCCAAAAGAACCAACTGGCACGAGGCCATGGAAATTTTGTACGACAAAGCCAATCGAAGCGTAGGATTTTATGTCCTTTTGTTCGTCGCTTTTCTGCTGGTGATCGTTATCTGGCTGCTGTTGTGAACCGGGCTATCGGCCCTGCTCCGGGCGAAAACTCAACAACTCGCCCAGCCTGAAAAACGCCTGCTCCCACTCGGCGCTGCTGAACACCCACTCGCCGTTTTTATACCCTTTGACCAGCGAATAATAGACGTTTTGCGCCTTCCATAAGTCCGGTTTCAATTTCATTTCCTGAATGATCTCCACGGTCTGTATGAGTTTTTCGAGGGTGCGCAGAGGCGTTTCAGGCTGTTCCAGCATTTTAACCTCGCGATACAGGCGCTCGCCAATGGCCAAGTGCAAGGCCGACTCATCGGTGAGGGAAAGCTCCCAGGTTTTGATCTCGGCAGCTAATCGCTTCAACTCTCTGATTCTGAAGGGTTCGCTCTCAAAAAACTGCAAGAGATCGTGATTGATGATGAACTGCGCCGCGCTGCGCCACACTGCCGGCACGGGCATGTCGTTGCGGGCAATACCGGCCATCAGTTGGTAGTTATCGGTATAAATATCTCTGAAATCCCGCTCTATCTGGCGCAGGCTTTTGCCGGCAATGATTTGTAAAATATTGCGCTTTTCGTCTTTAAACAGGTGGTCAATCGAATATTTATCAGGTCCAAAATACTCCTGCATTACCCCGATGACGCCGGCCAGATCGGGCATGAGAAAAGCCTCCCGGATGCGCTCCTGCATGGCATTGAATCGCTCCCGGCTCATGTTCAGCGATATGTTGCCGATGATGTTTTGCTGGCCCAGATACAATGCCGCAAAACTGAAATGCTTTTCGGAGTACGTCACTTTCGACTTCACCGCCGTTCGCCCGATGGCCAGACGCATGATGCCCGCTTCGAGGCGCTCAAAATCCTCGCTGTCGGCGATGTAGTTGAATAGTTCAATGTGTTCGGGATACGCCTCAAACAGCGACGAGGCCGCAATGTGCATGCCCACCCGCTGTAGATTGACGCGAGCCGGCTCTATGTTTCGGATGTAGTTGACAGCGCCGCTTTGGTGTACATTACTGGGCGCATCGGCCAGCATTTTTACAAACTTCGTTCTCAAATCAGTAGCCTCACTCACCTGCGCTGCATAATACATGGCGCGGTCGGCGTATTGCAAAATCTGGTTGGTTTCAATGCCAGATATTTCATCAAAAAACCAGCCGCAACTGGTAAACATGAGGATGGCGTTGCGCTGAATTTCCATCAGGCGCATCAGTTTCATCCGCTGTTCCGCACTCGGTTCCTTTTGTGCATGACGTTGAATGAACTCGTTGACAGTCTGATCATTGCGTTGCAGCAACACGGAGATGTAGTCGTTTCGGGCCGTCCATACATCGCGCAGCAGCGGCCCGGCCTCTTTTTCGTAAATGGCCGCCAATTGATCGCGCAATTGGTTGAGGGCATTGCGCAGCGGTTCACGCCAGGCTTGCGTCCAGCCGGGGTGCCCGCCAGAATTGCAGCCGCAGTTGGAGCGCCAGCGCTCTACACCATGCACACAGCTCCATGAACTGTTTTCATGAATTTGCGCCTCCATACTTGGCGGAAACATCTCCAAAAACTGGCCATAATTGGTGATCCGGGCCATGCCGCTTTGCTCTATGGTGTGCAGGCAATCGGCCAGCGCCATTTCGCCGTAGCGATGGTGGTGGCCGTAGCTTTCGCCGTCGGTGGCTATATGTACCAATTGTGGTTCGATATTATCATCTAAGGCGTCGAGCAGGTTGGCGGCAAAGTGCTTGCCGTTGTTAAGGATGCCTTTAAAAGCTACGGCCTGCGACAAATCGCCATTGTAAAAAAACAGCGCAATGCTGCGCCCCGACGGCAACACACAGCGGTAGGGCCGCCGGGTGTCTAAATTGCCCTCGTGGGCCGGGCGCCATTCGCTTTCGCCTGCGCGGCGCACGGAGCGTACTTGCCTGGGCGCCAGCACGGTAAACAAGATGCCGTTTTCGGCCAGCACCTCCAGTGTTTCCGTATCTGCGGCGGTTTCAGCCAGCCACATACCTTCCGGCTTGCGCCCAAAGCGGTACTCGAAATCGGCAATGCCCCAACGCACCTGCGTTTCTTTGTCGCGGCGGTTGGCCAGCGGCATGATGATGTGGCTGTGTACCTGCGCCATAGCCGAGCCGTGCCCTCCGAATCGCACCCGGCTCACTTCGTCGGCTTCCAGAATGGCCCGGTAAGTGGCGGGGTCGGCATGTTCGAGCCAGGACAGCAGGGTAGGGCCGAAGTTGAAGCTGATGCGCCCGTAATTGTTGGTGATGCGCATGATTTTGCCCTTCGTATCCAGAATTCGAGCAACAGCATTGGGCGCGTAACATTCAAAGTTGATACGGGCATTCCAATCGTGAAAAGGCGCGGCAGTGTCTTGCATTTCCACCACTTCCAACCAGGCATTTTCGCGGGGCGGCTGGTAAAAGTGGCCGTGTATGCAAATGAATTTATTGGCGGTATTCATGGTCGTCGTTTGCTGTGCAGTGAGTGGGGCAAAGATATACAATCCAACGGGCCGGGGCCTGCGATTTTTGTACTCAGTGCCATAAATCACTCACCCCGCTGACTTTCATCACCTGTCGGAGTTTTAGAGCGGTACTAATTTTATCCCTGAATAAAACCGGTCAATTATGAAAACCCACTTTCCGGACGAGCCGCTGCGGTCACATACATTGGACATGTTGTGGCAGGCTCAGGATGAGAAAGGGTACATTGCCAATGAAGACATTGCCCGAATAGCATCCCAACTCCAAATTTCCGAAGTCGAACTCGAAGGCGTAGCTTCATTCTACCATTTCTTCCATCGAAAACCTGCGGGCAAGTACCGCATCTACATCAACAACAGCATCTTAGCGGAATTCAAAGACTACCGCGACATTGTGCGCGCCTTCGAAAAAGCCACCGGCGCGCCGCTGGGCGGTACTGATCCTACCGGCACTTTCGGGCTTTACGATACGCCTTGCATCGGTATGTGCGATCAGGAGCCTTCCGCGCTCATCAATTTCTACCCATTCACCAACCTCAGCCCTGCCAAAGTAGATCAAATCATTGACAGCCTGCGCTCCGGCGTGGGGGTGGAGTTCTTGGCCAATGCCGTCGAGGACAACATCCGCTACACGCCCGAACGCGAAAAAACCATCCTGCTGCGGGAGTTCGTGCCCGGCAAGGCTTTGCAGGCGCTGACCCGGTGGACGCCAGGAGAAGTATTGTCTGAAATAAAAGAATCCGGTCTGGCCGGGCGCGGCGGCGCGTTTTTCCCCACCGGCGTCAAGTGGGAGTTGTGCAGCAAATTTGAGAGCGATTGCCGCTACATCGTTTGCAATGCCGACGAAGGCGAACCCGGCACTTTTAAAGACCGCGTCCTGCTCAACCGCCTGCCCGGCCTCCTCATTGAGGGCATGATTGTGGCGGGATATGCAGTAGGCGCTTGCCGGGGCATCATTTATCTGCGGGCCGAGTACCGCTGGCTGCTGCCGAAAATTCATGCCGCCATCGAAATGTACGAACACTTGGGATGGCTGGGCGCCGATACGACTGCCAAAGAGCCGTTCCGCTTCGATATTCGGGTACAAATAGGCGCCGGGTCTTACGTTTGCGGCGAAGAAACCGCCCTGCTGGAATCAATGGAAGGCAAACGTGGCGAGCCTCGTACCAAAACTTTTTTCCCTGTGGAAAAAGGCTATCTGGGCCGTCCCACCGTCATTAACAACGTGGAAACGCTGTGCGCTGCCGCCCGCATCATGGAGTTGGGACACGAGCGTTTCTCCTCGCTCGGCACGCCCGTTACCCGTGGCACCAAGTTGATCAGCGTGGGTGGCGATTGCAATCGGCCCGGCATTTACGAACTGGAATGGGGCATGACGGTAGCCGAACTGCTGGAGCTTTGCGATGCGCCCGACCCTTATTTTATTCAGGTCAGCGGCCCTTCCGGGCAATGTATCAGCGCCTGGGACAGCCACCGCAGGTTTGCCGGCGAAGACCTCCTCTGCGGCGGCGCACTCATGATTTTCGACTCCACCCGCGATATTTTGCAGATCATCCGCAATTTCACCGCCTTTTTCAAGCACGAATCCTGCGGCATGTGTACGCCCTGCCGCGCCGGCAATTTCATCTTCTCCCGCAAGTTGGACAAGATGGCCCGCGGCTTGGGCAGTCTGCAAGACATCACCGAAATGCAGCAGTGGGGCCAGATCATGAAGCGCACCACCCGTTGCGGCCTCGGCATGACGGCGCCCAACCCGCTGCTCTACGCGCTGGAACGTTTCCCGGAGTATTTTGAACAAAAATTGGACAGCACCCGCACCGGCTTCAACCGCAGTTTCGACCTCGAAAGTGCGCTGGAAGACTACCGCGAGGCCGTTCAGTCCTAACCACAAAGCCATGGAAAAAAAGCTCGTTCATCTCACCATAGATGGCCGCCCGATTGTGGCCGAAGAAGGCCAGAATGTTGTGGAAGTGGCCAAAGCAAACGGCATATTTATTCCTTCTCTTTGTTACTACCCGCACATTGACCCTCCGCTGGGTTCTTGCCGCGTTTGCACCGTCATGGCCAACGGCAGATCTGCCGCCGCCTGCACCACGCTCGTTAAAGAGGGCATGGACGTGGTAGTCAACACCGACGAACTGCAGGATTGGCGCAAAGCCGTAGTGGAAATGATGTACGCCGAAGGGAATCACTTCTGCCCCTCTTGCGAAAAAAGCGGCGACTGCGATTTGCAGGGCTTGGGCTATAACCTCGGCGTGACGGTATCGCGCTTTCCGCACCTCTTCGTTGATCACGTGGTGGATTACAACCCGCAGCGCATGGTCATTGAACACAACCGCTGCATCCGTTGCCGCCGTTGCGTAGAAGAGGTGCTCACCGACGAAGGTCAAAGAGTCTTTTCGTTCCAAAACAGGGGCAACACCACCGAGGTCGGCATTGACTACGAACAGGAAGCCAAACTCACCCACGAACAAGCCATGCAGGCCATGCATGTATGTCCGGTAGGCGCCATCCTCGTGCGCGGCAAAAGTTTGGCCCGGCCTCGCGGCGACCGCAAATACGACCACGATACCGTCGTTTCGGAAGTGCCCTTGCCCAAAATCACCGCCCTCAAACCGCACCTGCGCCGCAAAAAAATAGTGGCCACCACCTCCTTGGCCGGCTGCTTCGGCTGCCACATGTCCATGCTTGATATAGATTTAGACTTGGTGGAACTCATTGATTTGGTGGAATTTAACAAATCTCCGCTCACCGACATCAAAAAATTCACCAAACGCGCCGACGTGGGCATCATCGAAGGCGGCTGCTGCAACAGCGACAACGTAGAGGTACTCAAGGCTTTCCGCGAAAACTGCGACGTGCTCATTGCCATCGGCGAGTGCTCCATCTGGGGCGGCTTGCCGGCCATGCGCAATTTTGTGCCGCTCAAAGAATGTCTTGTAGAAGCCTACAGCTCGGCCACCAACAATACCGAGAGCAAACTCGTCATTCCTCACCATCCCGACCTGCCGGAAATATTAGACCGCGTGTATGCCTGCAACGAGGTGGTCAAAATAGACCATTTCGTACCCGGCTGTCCGCCCGATGCCGGCCATATCTGGAAAACGGTGAAAAATGTGCTGTTTGGTGAAAAATACGCCATTACGCACAGCGAGTTTAAGTATGACTAGGTAGCTACGATAGACTCGATGATTAAATATAAAGCGCTAACCCAAAAGCCACAAGCTGCTACCACGCCCTGGCGTGGTTTTAGCTTGTTTTCACTAAAGGAATTAGATTTTCCTTATGGGGAATTTCTGAATTTGCTTTTGAAAATGAATTCTTTTTATTTTGAAAAACCAAGCTAAAGGCTTGTGGCAAGTGGCTAACGGCTTTGGGAAATGCTGAATAAATACAATGAAACAAAAATGAAACAAAAAATCGTCATAGAACCCGTAACGAGGGTAGAGGGCCACGGCAAAGTGACCATTCACTTGGATGAAGGCGGCCGCGTAACCGATTCGTTTTTCCATATCGTAGAGTTCCGGGGCTTCGAGCGCTTCATTCAGGGCCACCCGTACTGGGAAGTCCCGGTATTGGTGCAGCGCCTCTGCGGCATCTGTCCGGTGAGCCACCACTTGGCCGCAGCCAAAGCCATTGACCGCCTGCACGGATTAGAGCCGGAAGACCTTTCTCCGACAGCCGGCAAACTGCGCCGCCTCTTGCACTACGGCCAGATTTTCCAATCGCACGCCCTGCACTTTTTCTACTTAGCCTCGCCCGACCTGCTGTTCGGCGCCGATGCCCCGGTGGAACAACGCAACGTGGTAGCCGTAGCCAAGGCCAATCAGGAGCTGGCGCGCAAGGGCATTTTGATGCGCAAATTCGGACAGGAAATCATCAAAGCCATTGCAGGCAAACGCATTCACGGCATTTGCGCGGTGCCCGGCGGAGCGTATAAAACTTTCAGCGAGGCGGAGCGCGATTATTTCCTCATGGGCCGCGCCATTCCCTCCATTGATACGATGACCAACTGGGCCAAGGAAACGGTAGATTTTATCAAAAAATACCACGAAGACCACGCCGCCGAGTTAGATGAATTCGCGCATTTTCCTTCCGGTCACCTCGGCTTGGTGACGCCCGAAGGCGACCTCGAACTGTACAACGGCCGCATGCGAGCCATAGATGCAGAGGGCAAGATCACCCTGCCGGACATCCACGACAGCCTGTACCGCGAGTACTTCGCCGAGGCCGTAGAACCCTGGACCTACCTGAAATTTCCGTACCTGAAAAACATCGGTCGCGAGCACGGCTGGAACCGCGTCGGGCCGCTTTCCCGGCTCAATGTGGCCGACCGCATTCCCACGCCGCTGGCCCAACAGGAGTTTGAAATTTTCCGCGCTGCCGGCACGCCTAATCACCGCAGCATGTACTACCACTGGGCGCGCCTCATTGAGATGTTGCACTGCGCCGAGGTAATGAAAGACTTGCTGTTGGACGAGGAAATCACCGGCGACGACCTCCTGCGCGAGGGCGAACGCCAACCGCAGGGCATCGGCATCATCGAAGCGCCGCGCGGCACGCTCATCCACTACTACGAAGCCGACGAAAAAGGCAAAGTGACCAAGTGCAACCTCATTGTGTCCACCACGCACAACAACGAGGGCATGAACCGCGCCGTGCGCAGCGTAGCCGCCGCCGAGTTGGACCGCCGCCCGGAAATTACAGACGGTATGCTCAATAAGGTGGAAGTGGCCATCCGGGCTTACGACCCCTGCCTGAGTTGTGCCACCCACGCGCTGGGTCAGATGCCGCTACAGGTGCAGGTGTTTGATCATGAGGGGAAATTGGTGCAGGAGCGGGTGAGGTGAGGAACTTAGGATTTGGTCTCAAATTCTTTTTTCAATGCTTCAAACACCTCCATTCGTACCATTCTGGAGCTTTTTCTGAGTCGAGCCAATATATTGACCGATGTTTCGCTCAGAGTCGTTACATTAGCTCTGCCTTGATTGCAGTTACTGCAAAGAATCCGCAAATTTTCTACGTCATTGGTGCCGCCTTGGCTCAATGGAATGATGTGATCTATGTGCAGGCGCACTTTTTTGGTAGGATCAAGATCGTCATAATCATGAGCAGAAGCGCCGCAAATCGTGCAGGTGAAGCCGTTTCGCTCAAGAATGAAATTTCTGAGTTGCAGAGAAATACTTCTTTCGATGGCTGGATCAAGATCAAGGCTTTCCAAAAGATATTCCCCCGGTTTTAGATCTGCACGGTCAACATTCGATCTGATTTTCATTCCGAATTCATTTCGCAGCTCCCGGATTCGCCGTTGGTAGTCATTTATTCCTGCAATCTTGGCAATCTCGCCTGTGGTGACAACTCGCCCTACATTCTCTTGAAAAAACTGTTTGATTCGCTCTCTTGCACTCATAATCTAATTGGTTAAAAATGACAGAATTGTTGATTGGAGTAATTCTTTGTCTTTTAAATTGCATTGCCACACGACCAATACTTCCCAGCCGGCTTGCTCCAAAAGTAGCTGGTTTTTTGCATCTCTTGCTACGTTTTTATTAAATTTGGTTTCCCAAAACAAAGTATTGGAGGATGGAGTGCTTGCTCTTTTACAACCCGGATGCCTGTGCCAGAAACAGCCATGTACAAAAATTACTTTTTTTCGCCCTGGGAATATAAAATCCGGCTTACAAGGAAGCCCGTTATAATTATAGCGGTAGCGAATACCAGATTCGAGCAGCACTTGCCTGACGATTAGTTCAGGCTTTGTGCCTCGATTTTTTATTCGGGCCATAATACGGCTCCGTTTGGACGGCTCGAATACATCAGCCATTGCGCTTTATCTCCAGAAGTTTTTCAACTGAGCGGGCTACTGCTGCGGCCAACATAGGAGGTACTGCGTTACCGATCTGGCGTGCGATCTCAATTTTTGTACCTTTAAAAGCAAACGTATCAGGAAAAGATTGAAAACGTGCCGCTTCTCTATGTGTAATAGGGCGATGCTGAGCCGGATGTAGGTAACGGCCTTTTTCAGGTTTGAAAAACTCCGTTCGGATTGTAAAGGACGGCCTATCCCACCAAAGTCTTCCGAAAAGGTCTGTGCCACCTGATTTTTTTCTTTTCCAACAATCCGGTGTCAACTCCGGCGCATTCCTTTCCAAATCAAACCTGTTCATTCCCTCATGAGGAATTGCCTTGTATCTAAGTACGCTTGTTTCGGTCGGAGTTCTGCCGAAGTGGATATTAAGTGGTGTGGAATCAACAGACGGCTCGGTTCCTATCGGAGGAGGTAAATCAGAGATGGCGTCTCGTACAGTTCGCCAAGGGATTGGGTTTTCTGCATACTCTTCCCTGCTGAACAGATTATTAAGGGGCGATAGACGTGCCGACGGATCAAAATGTGTTTTCGGGGGTGGAAACACTTTTTTGGGATCGGCAAATTTACATCCTACAATAAAGGCGCGAAAACGCTTTTGCGGCACTCCATAATCAGCGGCGCACAATTTGGCCCAAGCCATTTGAAACCCCATAGATTCGGCCGTTTCCATAATTTGTTCATGCTCAGGGGAACCCAATATTTGCGGTACGTTTTCCATCACAAAAACCTCAGCCTGTGAACGTTCTACCACTTCCAAAAACGGCATCCACATTTGTTTTCTGGGATCGCCCTCTCTATGTTTGTTAAGTAAGCTGAAGCCTTGACATGGCGGCCCCCCGATTACAACATCGGCTTTGGGTATGACGGTAGAAGGATCGTCAAGGATAGACAGAATATCTCCCTCGTGGCAGTGATCGCCGAAGTTGGCCCGGTATGTTTCACAAGCGTCTTTGTTGAAGTCATTGGCCCAAACCGACTCAAAATGATTTCCGAATATTTTTGTAAAACCTAGTGTCATTCCTCCGGCGCCGGCGAACAAATCAATCAGCTTATAAGAAGTATCCCTTTGTTTGCTTTTGGAAATACCGGAGGACACCTTCTTTTTGAGGGGTTGTTGAATGTAAGTTGCTGATTCCATAGTTTTTTAATTACCGGGCAAAAAATGAATTCACAATATTCATGTTTTTTCATCAAAACAAACAAAACATTTCGGAAAAACACCTTCTCCCCCAAATCAGTTTATCCATCAAAACATAAATTGTTCTTTCTCCGCCCCACGCGAAGCAGAGGGCCGTTGAACATTTTCTTGTCATTATTTTCCCAAAATACCACCTAACTTTGCCGCCTCAAAATCAACGTTATGCCGAAAATCTCGCAGCGGGGCGAGTGTACCCCGCTTTCGCCGTTCCGCAAGTTTGCACCCTTGGCCGAGCGCGCCAAAGCACAGGGCAGGAAGATATATCACCTCAACATCGGCCAACCGGACATCCTCACGCCGCCGCAGGCATTGCAGGCCGTGCGCGAACATCCGCTCCGCGTGCTGGCCTATAGCTCGGCAGACGGCAACCTGTCTTACCGCCAGAAACTGACGGGCTACTACCGTAGTTTCGGAGTAGAACTGGCCCCCAACCAAATCATCGTCACTACCGGCGCATCCGAAGCCATCTATCTGGGGCTGTTGAGTTGCTTCAATCAGGGCGATGAAATCCTGTCGCCGGAGCCATTTTATGCCAATTACAACGGCTTTGCTCACATGGCCGACATTGAGGTGCGCGCCATTCCCTGCCGCATTGAAGACGGTTTTGCCCTGCCTTCCGCCGCCGATTTCGAGCGTTGCCTCACGCCCAAAACCAAGGGCATTTTTCTTTGCAACCCCAACAATCCCACTGGCTGCGTGTATCCCGAAGCTACCCTGCGCGAACTGGCCGAGGTGGTCAAGCGCCACGATTTGTATCTCTTCGTGGACGAGGTGTATCGCGAATTTTGTTACGACGGGCAGGACTTCTTCTCCGCGCTGCGCTTGGACGATATCCGCGAGCATGTGGTGGTGGTGGATTCTATTTCCAAGCGTTACAGTGCCTGCGGAGCCAGAATCGGGGCGCTCATCACCTACAACGAACGCGTTCTGGAGGCCGTCAATCGCTATGCCATGCTCCGCCTCAGCCCGCCCGGCTTTGGTCAGATATTGGCGGAAGCCGCCCTTGACGTGGATGCCGGCTATTTGGATGAAGTAAAAATCGAGTACGATCTCCGCCGACAAACGGTGTTCCGGCGCTTGCAGCAAATGCCCGGCGTAACGAGCTACCTGCCCGGCGGCGCCTTCTATTGCTTTGCCCGATTTCCTATTGACGACGCCGACAAGTTTTGCCGCTGGTTGCTCGAAGACTTTGAATATCAGGGCGCTACCGTGATGCTCTCGCCCGGCGCAGGTTTTTATGCTACGCCCGGCGCAGGCCTCAACGAGGTGCGCATGGCTTATGTCATCTGCCGCGACGACCTCGAAGCCGCCATGGACTGCCTCGAACGCGCACTCATGGAGTATCCGGGCCGAGTAGAAACCGCCCTTCCCATTTTGGAAGAAGCCATCCTATGAGCAGGCAACCGGCTGAAGAACAGCGCTTAGCAGAAAGCTGGGACATCAACGCGGCGGCCTGGACGCAATCGGTCCGCGAGGGCCTGATTCGCAGTCGCCAACTTGTGACCGACCGGGCCATCACCGAGGCAGTGCTCCGGCGCCGCCCTACTCGCGTATTGGATGCAGGCTGCGGCGAGGGCTGGCTGGCCCGAAAATTGACATCGCAGGGCATTGCAGTGACCGGCTTTGACGGCAGCGAATCCCTCATTGCCGACGCACAACAACACGGCGGCGGCCCATTCTTCACCCTCAGCTACGACGACTTTTGCGCGCAAGCTCATGTCTTGGGAGAGCCATTCGACGTGGTTGTGTTCAATTTTGCTTTGTTGTCGGAAGAACTCTCGCCCATTTTGCGCGCAGCCTCCCAAACACTCGCTCCCGGCGGCTGCATTTTGATACAAACCCTGCATCCGGTGGAAGCCTCGCAAGGCCAAGGCTATGAAAACGGCTGGCGCGAGGAGCATTTCTCCGGCATGGGCGAGGGGTATAAAGCGGCCATGCCTTGGTTTTTCAGAACGCTGAGTAGCTGGTTGGACGAACTGCGCCGGGCTGGGCTGGACTGTGTTGCGTTGGAGGAACCCTTGCATCCAGAAACCGGGCGGCCGGCATCGCTGATTCTGACGGCTGTACCTCGACCACAAATCTGATGCAACATGGCAACGGAGCATACCACGATAAAAATTCAGGACATAGAGGTTCCTGTCCGCATTCACCGGGAGATGCGCATGGGTGCGAGGGCCAGTTTACGCCAGGATGCAGCCGTGTTGCGGATTCCCCGGTATTTGCCCGAATGGGAAGAACAGCGACTCAAAAAGTGGTTTGAGGACTGGCTGCGGCTTCAGATGGAGTCCAAGCCTCATCTTTTGGAGCGCCTTCAGTCCAAGGTTTTTTCCGATGGCGACATCGTAACGGTGGGAGCGCGGCAATACCATTTGGCCATAGAAGAAAGAGATACCAAAGGACACAGCGCCCGGCTGCGGGGCGGCGTTATTCACATTCAATTGAGTCGGTCGGGGTCGGAAAGCAATCAGAAAGAAGCCATTGCCACCCTGCTGCGGCGCATCGTGGCGCAAGACCAATTGCCCGCACTCACCAGAAGGGTACACGAACTGAACGCCCTATATTTTAAGCAAAACATCAAGTCGGTGCGGCTCAAATACAACCGCTCCAACTGGGGTAGTTGCTCCCGCAGCGGCAACATCAACCTCTCTTCCCGGCTTCTGTTTGCACCGACGGAAGTGCAGGATTATGTCATCATTCACGAACTGGCGCATCTACTGGAGTTCAACCATTCCCACCGGTTTTGGGACATCGTAGCCGCTGCCGACCCACAGTACAAAACGCATGTAGAGTGGTTGAAAAAACATGGGCATGATTGTGATTTTTGAGAAAACCCTCACAGCAACAAACTCCCGTCCCCATAACTCAAAAAGCGAAAATCATTGGCTAAGGCATAATCATACATGCGCCGCCAATCCTGCCCGGCCCAGGCCGCGATGAGCAAAAGCAGGGTGCTGCGCGGCTGATGGAAATTGGTAATCAATCCGCCGGCAATGCGAAACCGGTAGCCCGGAGCAATGAGCACCTGAGTTTGGCCCTCCACAAAAGATTGTCCGGCCTTGTCCAAGCGGCGCAAAAGTTGCCGCAAAACCTCGACGGCAGGAGCCTCGTTTTCTTGCGGTTCGTAAGGCGTCCACTGGCGAATGTGCAGGGTAGTGGCTTCGGCGGCAGTCAGGCCGTGCCAGTACAGGCTTTCCAGCACGCGCATACTGGTGGTGCCTACCGGAATGACGGGGCGACCCTGCTCCAATACCTCCGCTATGCGCGCAATGGTATCCCGATTGACAATGACCGTTTCTTCGTGCATGTGGTGCTCTCCGATGGTTTCCGACTTGACCGGCTTGAACGTGCCCGCGCCGACGTGCAGCGTAACAAACAGGCGCTCCACGCCCCGTTTGTCCAAACCCTCAAATACCCTTTCGGTGAAATGCAGCCCGGCAGTAGGGGCCGCTACCGAACCCTCCTGGCGGGCATAAATGGTTTGGTAGCGATCTTCGTCGTCGGGTTCCGAATCCCGGTGCAGGTAGGGCGGCAGGGGCAATGCTCCGGCTGCGGCCAATACCTCGCCGAAGCTGAGCAGGGTAGGGGCCTGCCAGGAAAAGCGAACCTCAAAAGCGCCTTCACGACGTTCCAATCTTTCGGCGCTCAGGGTTACAGGCCCTGCCGGCGTTACAACCTCGCTTTGCAGCAAACCACCTTTCCAGTGACGGTTGTTGCCCACCAAACAATGCCAGATCACCGGCTCGCGGCTGCTCAGGTTCATTTGGTACTCGGCGGGCGAGGCGGGTTCGAGGCAGAATATTTCCACCATCCTGCCTGCCGGGGTAGTAAATCGCAGTCGTGCGTGGATGACGCGGGAATCATTGAACAGCAATACGGCGCCTTGCGGCAACTCCTCGGCCAAATTCCGAAATACCGTTTCCGAAATACTGCCCTTTCGATAAACCAAGAGCTTGGAGGCATCGCGTTCCGGCAAGGGAAATTTGGCAATACGCTCATCGGGCAGCGGGTAGTCGTAGTCCTGAATAGCGATGTTTTGCGGCCCTGCCGCCCCGACTTCATTCGGTATATTCATCTGTAGTTGTCGTTGAAGGTGCAAAATTGCCGTTTTCCGACGGCACAAAGTATCTTGGGTGCATTTATCCGTCAAAAAACAGCTATGGCGCAATGCAGGTTCGTATTTTTGTGAAACCATTCAGCATCGCCCGATTGGCTATTTACGAGATGTTGATCAAATACATGCCTTATGAAACTTTCACACATACTGCTTGCCCTGTTATTGCCGGCGGCAATGATTCGGACGGCAGCCCAACCCGCGGAGGGCGGGCTTCCTTTGGGTCGGGACATTGAGTTTGCTTCCGATAAGTCAATATTTACGGTGGCCGCCCCCGATGTGGAACGCCTCCGCCAGGAGGACCTCAGCCGCTCCGGTTTCCGTTTCGCAGCGCCTTTGGCCGTCAGCATTTCACCCGAAAACGCAGGAGAATGGACTACCCTGCCCAATGGCGACCGAATCTGGCGCATTCGCCTGCACGCTCCCGGAGCCAAGGCTGTTTCTGCTTTGTACGATAATTTTTACTTACCCCCGGGCGCCCGGCTGTTTATGTACAGTCCCGACGGCACGCAGATATTGGGCGCTTACACAGATCGAAACAACAGCAAAACCGGGCGATTTATGACCGGCTTCATCAGTGGAGAAACGGCTGTCGTAGAGTATTTCGAGCCAGTTTACAGATACGGGCAGGGGCGTTTTCATATTTTTCGTTTGGACTACGCTTACCATTCCGATCCCAATCAAATAGAAAAAAGCGCACTGGAAAGCAACAACTTCGGCTTCGGCGCGTCCTGGGATTGCCACCCCAATGCAACCTGCCCGCCCGCCGATACCATGCAGGAGCAACGCCGCAGCGCCTGCCGCATTATCATAGTGGTAACTGAGGGTTCCGGCTATTGCACGGGTACTTTGGTTAACAATGTGCGCAACAACGGCGTACCCTACGTCATCAGCGGCTTTCACTGCATGGATGGCTACACGCCTTTGTGGGACCTTTGGAGGTTTGATTTCAGATATCAGAGTTCTACCTGCACAAATCCGGCCACCGAGCCGGGGTTTCAGTCTATGCTCGGCTGCGACAACCGGGCCGGTCGCCGCGAAAATGATTTTCTGTTGTTGGAGCTTTTTCAAAACATTCCGGCCTCTTACCAGGCTTACTTTGCCGGCTGGGATCGGAGTACCAATGTGCCTGCCCGTTCCACCTACTTCCATCATCCGCTGGGCGATATTAAAAAAATCAGCGTGGACACGCAGGCGGCCGTCATCCAAAACACGCCCATTCAGTGGAACAATACCGTGACTACCCCCACCCAGCATCATTTCAGGGTACGACCCGACATAGGCTCGTTTCAGGTAGGCTCTTCGGGGGCAGGCTTGTTTAATCATAACAAGCGCTTTGTAGGCCAATTGCACGGTGGATTCTCTACCTGCGACAGTACGGTGGCCTACTTCGGGCGCATGGCCTTAGCCTGGAACGGCGGCGGCTCCCCCATCACCCGGCTCAGAGACTGGCTGGACCCCGACGATACCGACTCTTTGAGAATTGCAGGTATTGAAAATCCGGCGGCCGGCTCGGTCATTACCCTTACGGGGACGGTTCGCACCGAATCTGGTATGCCCATTCCCGGCGTCAGGGTTTGGCTGGAGGGCATGCTCGCCGATACGGCTACTACGGGGGCTTCGGGCGAGTTTACCTTCCCGCTGCTAGATGCAGGGATGGACTACACTTTGGGATTTTTGAAAGACACCCACCACAGCAACGGCGTCTCTACGCAGGATGTCATCCGCATTCAACGGCAAATTTTGAGCATTGAAAACCTCAACAGCGCTTACAAACAGTTTGCCGCCGACGTGAACCAATCCGGCAATGTTTCTACTTTGGACGTTATTCTCTTGCGGCGCATTATTCTGACCATCATGGACAAATTTCCCGATGTCCGCTCCTGGCAGTTTTTTCCGGCCAATCACACTTTTGCCGATCCGCTACATCCTTTCGGCGAACTGACGCCCAATCGCGTGCCCTTGGGCATGTTGACCGGGAGCATTTCCATCAATATCACAGGCGTAAAGTCCGGCGACGTCAACGAATCGGCTGATCCATCCAATTGAATTGAACGCTATCTGGCAAGCACCCTTTGGGTCAGCGTCCCTTTGTCGGTTCTGATTTCCAACAAAAACACGCCGCGACCCGGCAAGGACACCTCTGTGGCTCCGGCAGGAAGGCTTTTCAGCCAACTCCCTTTGGCGTCGAACACTCTGATGCCCAGTACGTTCAGCCCGTCTGCCAGAACCTGACACTTGCCGTCGGGGGCCGGGTTGGGGAACACTCGAATCGCCTGTTGCAGTGCCGACTCCCGCGCAGCCGTCACACCGTCCACATACACATTGCCTGTTTGAGCCGATGAGACAGCCACCGGAGAGCGGTCGGCATTGTTGAACATGGTGCGGAATGTTTCTATTTCGGGCGTGGAATCTGCAAAAATTTCCTCCATCCATTTGGGTGGCAAAGACTGGTAATATACCGTAGCATAAGCCCTGATATTGCCCTGGTAGCCGTTGACGCTGATGCGGTAACGAACGATGTCGGAGCCGGTACCTTCTACCCCGTTCACCTTATTAAAGTCAGGGTCGTTCAATGCGTTGCCGAATATGCGAGTGGTATCGTAAGCGCTGTGCGTGGTGCGGAAGCCCAATGGCGGCAGGCGATTGTCTTTCAGCGGCTCGTAGCCTCTGAGCAGGACAGTAGTCAGTTGACCCGCAGCATCGCCCATCACCATTTCGTATATCTGCGCCTGATCGGGACGGGTAATCATTTGATAATGAGGCTCCACCACCGGATCATGGCCCTCTACCTCATAGTCGGGCTGCAACATACCTGAGCGAAAAAGGGTGTCGCCTTGTTCGGTAAGGGCCACAAAACTCACCAATGCCCGCCTGCTGGGGTAGCCGGAAGGGAATTTGTGCCCGGCGCGGTTGGTGAGTTTCAGCGCAAAAGTGACGGAATCGGAGCGCACGGTTTCTGCCTGCAACTCCATGCTCAGCGTCTTATCCTGCAGCATGGCATAAGTGGCTGCAATGGTGGCGTCGTAATTTTCGGCGGAAGCCGTAATGCCCAAAGCCTGGCGATTTTGTTTCATCAGGCGCAGCATCATGGTGTTGGCGCCGGCCATTTCGTGTATGCCGAAAGGCACGCGCCCATCCAAAAACAGGTAGTTGGAAGAAATGACGACGGGGTCTTTGATGCGCGAAAAATGGCAGTCCTGACAGGTCACATTTTGCAATCCGTAAGTAGAATTGAGCCACTCATGGTAGGTGGCCTGCTCTACGAAGGCAATGTCCAAAAACTCGCCCTGCGCATTCACCGGATGGGTAATAAGGGTGTGGCAGGGCGCACAGAGGCCCGCTTCGGGCACATGCTGGCCATGCAAGGGCCTGAACCCTACAAAATCCTCCATCGGCGCTGCAAAGGGTTCATAATAAGGGCCATATATCACACGGGCTGTATCGAAATTGATTTGTCCGGAGAAGGTCAGCCCAAAATCCTGCTGACTGATTTTGTGGCAGGTGCTGCAACTGACACCGTCCATGCCGATAGAATCGGCCAGCATATCGGCTATGGAGTAAGGCCCGTGCCCCCGGTAATGCGCCGTGTAACGCCCGTTGGGAGCATGGCAGGAAGTACATTTGTCTTGAATGGCTGCGCTGTGCATAGGATGTATCAAAATCTCGTGGCTCACCTTGGCCCGCCAGAAGGGGTCTTTGGCACTATTGGCCATCATGGTAGCGCTCCAATCGTCCACTACATTGACGTCGTTACCGGCTAAATCTACCGAGGCGTAACCATTTTCATCTCTGCCGTGACAACCCACACAGGCCTTCGAGGTGGGGAATATGACGTTGGAATCAACGACTTCCAGCATAGAGTTGGCATGAAAAGCCTGTATTTCCTGCGGAGTATGAAAGCGGGGTGGCCCGTAAGAGGTCCATTGTGCAGCGCTGTAAATGAGACCGAGGAGCAAGCCTCCGAAAATGAAATGTTTGGATAGTCCGGGCATAACGGCAATTTTTTGCTAAAACTTGAACAGGCAAAATTGCAAAATGCTCCGGTAATCCACCTCAGCGAAAGAGGAAAACATTGTATCTCATTAGACAAAAATAGATTAGGACCCCGTTCCTTAGCCCCACATCGGCGAGGGGTACTTGCCTTCCTGTGCAAATTGTGCAAACGCCTTTTGGGCAATATCTTTGTCTTCGCGGTAAGTGACACCGTACCATTGCTCTTCGTTGGGCAATACAGATACCGCTGCACGGCCTTCGCTCAAAAGTCTGTTGACCACCGTGGGAATGTAAAATTCTGCTTTGGGATTGTTTTTCGAGGCTTCGAAGAAGTCTAAAAACTGACGCTCTATCTCCGTAAAAATTTGTACCGGCAGGCCCCATAAATTCATGGAAACAATGGCGTTGTCGTCCAATGGACTGGGGTTTCCATGCTCATCGGCAAAAACGATGCCGGTGTCGGTGCGCTCAATTTTGTGGCGTTCGGTCACGCCCACGAGTTGCCCTTTGTCGTTCAATTCGCATACGCCTCTGGAGACGGTTCCATGCTCCGACAAGGTATTTTTGATGCGATAGCCCACCATAGCGAGGTGCGAGGCGTGGCAATCACGGGTCAGAAATTCAGCCATTTTGTAAAACGCATCGGCGCCGTAATAGTCGTCGGCATTCACTACAGCAAAAGGTTCCTGAATCACATCTTTGGCCATGAGCACCGCGTGACCTGTACCCCAGGGTTTTTCCCGGCTCGGCCATTCGGAAATGCCGGCTACGGGGCTGTCTGTTTCCTGAAAGACGTACTCTACCCGAATGCGGTCTTCAAACTTACCGTCAAATTTGGCTTTAAAATCAGCTTCGATGGCCCGCCGAATGATAAAGACGACCTTGCCGAATCCGGCCTGGATGGCATCATAAACGGCATATTCCATGATGGCTTCTCCGGAGGGGCCTACGCCGTCCACTTGTTTGAGGCCGCCATAACGACTGCCGATGCCGGCTGCCAATACCAAAAGTGTGGGTTGCATGCAATGTTGATTGATTCTTTGACAAATAGTGTGCTTAAAGGAACAGATTTAGCGAAAATCATGCCTCCTTACAGTCGTCCTGCCTTCCGCTAAATCTGTTCCCACACTATTTGTCAAAGAAGGTGTTGATTTTGAAAACCGGGACAAAGGTAGGGGATTGCACAAAAAAAGTCATCCCGAATATGTGCATCCGAGATGACCCATGCCGAAAAAACGGCGTATCGGCAGCAAGTGCCTGAACAAGAATAAATTACTTCTTGGCAACAAATTTTCTCTCCTTGATACGGGCTTTCTTGCCTACGAGATCGCGGAGGTAGAACAGACGGGCACGACGCACTTTACCGCGCTTGAGCACCTGAATATCAACGATGTTGGGAGCAGAGAACGGGAAAATACGCTCCACACCTACGCCATTTGACATTTTGCGAACGGTGAAGGTGCGCGTGCCGTTGTGGCCGCTTATCTGGATGACGTCGCCTCGGAAAGCCTGTACGCGCTCCTTGTCGCCTTCGATGATTTTATAATTGATGGTTATGTTGTCGCCCGGAAAAAATTCAGGGAAGTTCCGTTCCGGAGACATTTGTTCGTGTACAAACTTGATCGCGTCCATTGATATTCAGATTTTTAGTACCCTTTTTAGCAAAGTGGCGCAAAGGTAATTGTTCTGTGTTAAACAGCCAAATATTTTTTTGAATGATGCAAATTTTCTTATGCCTACTCCTCAAAGATCACTTTGACCAGACGAAGCCTGTTGCGGCGTTCGCTGGGCACCACGAAGGCATCGGCGCTCACCTGAATGGCGTCGCGAAAACGCAGGCGTACTTCCAATTTTTCTGTATTGAGGAGACTGCGACGTTCAAATGCCCCGTTGCCATTGAGCCGGTATTCGCTTACTGTGTTTTCAAACCGAATTTCATCGTTGAATAAAAATCTCAGATTTTCAGGGGTTTTGAACAGAAAATAGGAAGAGTACACGCCCCCGTCGTCTTGCGAATACTGCTTTTTGGGCAATATGGTTTCCCAATGTGCCTGGCCATCGGGATGAATGGAAAGCGCAACGATGTCTTCGTAATAATAATCCACGATGAACCGGCCCACGCCGTCAAAGCTCACCCTATTGGGGGCGCCCAGCCGACGCTCATATTCTTTAATACGTTCTACAATCATCAACACGCCGCCGTCGCGTCGCAGCACAATTTCCCGAACGCTCAACTCCGTCACTCCTTTATTTTTCTCTACTTCCTTGCCAATGAGATTGGAAACGAAAAGATCGCTGAAGGATTCAAACCTTAGAAAAGGCGATTCCCGTTGCAGTGGGTCTATCTTTAATATAAAATACCCGGTAGCGCGGTCGCCGGCCTTATCTGAGTACAAACCGGCAGCTACGAGCCGGTCGTTGAGGTTGTCATAAGTAAACAGAACGTCGTAGGTGAGCTTGCCTTCCAAAGGAGCCTGAAACTGAACAAGGCGGTCTTCGGCGCCAATAACTCCGATGATATGGTAGTGATGACCGTCTCGGCGGGCCACAAATTTATCTTTTTCAAAAATGAGGCACATATTGCCGTCATTGTCAAGCACGACCTGGAGAAAATCTTCAAAAAAAGAGAACCCGCTCGGCACGATGGTTTTTTCCCACAGCAACTTAAATCCCACTGCATCAAAAACATAAGCATGTAATTCGGCTTGTCGCTCAATATAATATACAAGTATCTTGCTGCGGTCTTCGGAGTAGGTGATTTCAAAGTCGGGTGTAAAAAAAACGCTGCCGAGGTTTTTGATCGTTGCAGAGTCTATCATGTTGGCGCCGGGGTCGAATTTGGCGGCCTTGAGGATGGTGTTCCCCTGATCCCGGTAATGGTAGATGAGCGTGAAGTCGTTTCGGCTGTGCGTGGTGCCGATGACTTTGGGGTTTTTCTTATCAAGCGTCAGTATTTTGGACCAACTGGGGCGCAGGCGTTGGTCAAAACCCTGCACTTCATATTTACTGATCTGATCCCTGAAAAGCAGTACCCGCCCCTTGAACTCGCCCAGCAATTCGTAGGAGACATCATTGCGCAGGGGAATGTCTTCCGACATGATAATTTGCTGGCCGACAATGGATTGAACCATTCCGACAGACAAAAACAGCAACAACGCGATGATTCGATTCATAGCCTCAGGGATCAATTTGGTGACGAATCTAAAAACACCCTCCCCTTCTATGCTCCTACGCCGCTTTAGCCCTCAACTTGCCCAGATTGGAACGGGAGAGTTTTTCTGCGGCATAAGCGCGGGTAATGTGGAGGTGGCGCACTTCATTTTGAGAAGGCAACTCAAACATGGCATCCGTCATAATGGCTTCGCAAATAGAGCGCAAGCCGCGCGCACCGAACGCAAATTCGAGGGCTTTTTCAGCGATGAACTCAATGGCATCCGGTTCGAAGCTCAGTTGAATGCCCTCAATTTCAAACAAGCGCTCGTACTGGCGGATGAGAGAGTTTTTAGGCTCCAGCAAAATGCGCCGCAGGGTTTCCTGATCGAGCGGATTGAGGTAGGCTAATACAGGAAGGCGACCCACCAATTCGGGAATCAGACCATAATGCTTTACATCCTGATGATTGATGTATTGAAGCATATTGTCGCTGTCCACCCGAACATAGTCGTCGGCTTTGAACCCGATGACCTGATTGTTCATGCGGCGGGCAATGATCTTGTCTATACCCTCAAAAGCGCCCCCACATATAAAGAGAATGTTTTCGGTATTTACTTTAACGAGTTTTTGTTCCGGGTGCTTGCGGCCGCCCTGCGGGGGTACGTTTACATCGGTACCTTCCAGCATTTTGAGCAGTGCCTGCTGCACGCCTTCGCCCGACACGTCGCGGGTGATGGAGGGGTTGTCGCTCTTGCGAGCTATTTTGTCAATTTCATCCAAATAAACAATGCCGCGCTCGGCTGCGGCCACATCGTAGTTGCATACCTGAAGCAGGCGACTGAGGATGCTCTCCACGTCTTCGCCCACATAGCCTGCCTCGGTAAACACCGTAGCATCCACGATAGCAAAGGGCACATTGAGAAACTTGGCGATGGTTTTTGCCAGCAGGGTTTTGCCGGTGCCGGTTTGGCCCACGAAGAGAATATTGGATTTTTCGATGTCCACGTCGTCTTTGCGGGGTTGACCCAGGCGCTTGTAGTGATTGTAAACGGCCACTGAAAGCACTTTTTTGGCATCGTCCTGACCAATGATGTACTGATCGAGGTAGGCCTTGATTTCCTGCGGCTTTACCACAGAAAAACCAGCGCCCGATTTGGACTTCTCTTTTTTGCCGCCCTCCTGTTTGTTGCCGTACAATTCTTCCTGCACTATTTGGCCGGCTTGCTCTACGCAGGCTTCACAAATATGGCCTTCGATGCCTGCAATCAGGAGCAGCGCTTCAGATTTGTCTTTGCCGCAAAACGAACAGTGGTAGTTTTGTCTGGATTTACGCATGATTTGGTGGACTTGGATAAAAAGGGCCGAGGGAGGCCCTCAAAAAATGGGAAAGCCCACATCCGAGACAAAAAAAATAAACGTCGGACGCGGGCTTTCGATGAAATGAACTTAGCCGGCAGCTTCTACGCCTTTGCCCAGCACTTCGTCCACGAGACCGTAATTCATGGCTTCCTGAGAGGTGAGCCATTTGTCGCGGTCGGAATCTTCTTCAATTTGTTGGTACGTTTTGCCCGTGTGGTGGCTGAGTATTTTGTACAAATCTTCCTGCATTTGCTTGATGAGTTTGTACGAAATTTCCATCTCAGATACCTGGCCCTGCATGCCGCCCGAAGGCTGGTGAATCATCACGCGGCTGTGGTAGAGACAAGTACGCTTACCTTTGGCGCCGGCAGCCAGCAACACAGCTCCCATAGAGGCCGCCAGGCCTGTGCAAATGGTACCCACATCGGGCGACACAAATTGCATGGTGTCGTAAATGCCGAGGCCTGCAATAACAGAGCCGCCGGGGCTGTTGATGTACATGTTGATGTCGCGCTTGGGGTCGGCAGATTGCAGGAAAAGCAACTGTGCCTGCACGATGTTGGCAATGTCGTCGTACACCGGCGTACCCATAAAAATGATACGGTCCATCATCAGTCGGGAGAACACGTCAAGCACGGTAGCGTTGAGTTGGCGCTCTTCGATGATGTAGGGCGTCATGTTTTGCACCTGGCTCATAGACTGCACATTGTAGCGCGCGTAGTCTTCCACCTTATAGCTGCTCATGCCGAGGTGCTTTACGGCATATTTGAAAAATTCGTCTTTGCGAAACATACTCATTTCGGGTTTTTGTACAATCCTTTTATGAAAACCGAATATGAAACAACTTCCCTGCCTTCGGGTTGAAAGGCGTCAAAGATTATTCCCCGGCTTCGGCTTCAGGCTCGGGTTGTACCTCTTCGGCGTCCACAATATCGGCATCTTCGTCAGATTCGGGCTGCTGCGGCTTGTGTTTGGCGTTGTATGCCTGTACAGCCTGCTGGAGTTCTTCTTCCGTAACAGGCTTACCCACTTGCTTCACCTCCCCGGCTACGGCCGCCAGCATTTTTGTGTTATAAATATCTTCGTAAGCCTCCATCACACTCTCTTCGCGCTCCATGAGTCTTTGCGCCATGCTTAACATAAAGCTGTCGCCCAAGCCGGCATATCCGCCCAGCATTTGCCGCACCTGATTGATGAAGTATTGCTGCACTTCCTCTTCAGACACCTTGATTTCAAAGCGCTTGGCGAGGCGTTGACTGATCGTGGACCAGCGGAATGATTTGGCGATGCTGTCAAACTGGCTTTCGACATCTTCTTCGGTCATTTCCTCATTGGAGTAGAGCAGCCATTTTTTCAAAAAGGCTTCCGGCAGCGGAAACTGGTTCAATTCCATGATGCGGTCACGCACCTGAGCGCGCAGCAAAGACTGTGAGGAGCCGGCCAGATATTCTTCTATATCCTTTTTGATGCGTGCTTTGGCCTCTGCCTCAGTCGTTACGTCGGTATCTTCGCCAAAAGCGTATTGGAAAAACTCTTCGTCAAACGGGGCGGGTTCGCGGCTGTTCAACTCCTCTACCACAGCCTCAAAGCCGGGATTGATCTGAATGCCATTGTCATCATGAGACTGCAGTAGTTGGTTCCGTACCAGAGCGCTGTTCTCATTCAAATCCTCGAAAATATCGGCTATTTGAAAAGTGTCTCCGATTTTGGCCGCCAATATCTGATTGCGCAGAGCATCGTCTTTGATGTCCCTCACCTGTACTGAACAGCTGGTAACAATGCCGTTTTCACGCGGCGCATCGCCATCTAATTCCGTGAACCGAAGGCGCGCCTCGCCATTTTCACTGACATTTTCCGTTACCGCAACCGCACGAAGATCCTCATTGCGAAGTCCTTCGAGGTGCTCGTTGATGCGCTCTTCGGAGGCAATCACATCCAAGCGCTCATATTCCGCATCCGGCCCTGTGCCCTGTATGTCAAATTCAGGCGCCACGCCGATTTCAAAGATGAAGCTGTATTCTTTCAATTCTTTGGCGTCGAGCGCGATGGCATCGTTCTCATCAGAAGGGATAGGCCCGCCCAACATGTCTAAATGCTGTTCCCGCACGTATGCAGGTATCGCCTCTTGCAGTTTTTTGTTGAGGATGTCGGCCAAAACCGATTTGCCGAACATTTTGCGCACCACCGATGCAGGCGTTTTACCTTTCCGGAAGCCCTTGATGGCGGCTTCTTTGCGGTATTTTTCCAATTGAGTATGAAACTCGGTTTCGTAGTCGGAGGGCGCCAGAGTGGCGGTGAGTTTGAAGTGGAGGTCGCTGATGGCCTCTCTTTGGAAAGTTGGCATTAAGTTTGATAAATAATTTAGGAAATAGAAGGCATATTAGTTGCGAAAAGCCGGAATGAACCGCCACTGACGAGGCTGTTCAGACATTTTGCTACCTACTAATATGGTGCGGGTGGAGGGACTTCCCGCCATTGCGGGATAAACTTCTCATCCCTCCACCCAAACTACCGGTTGCCTGTGCGGGTGGAGGGACTCGAACCCCCATGCCTCGCGGCGCCAGATCCTAAGTCTGGTACGTCTACCAATTTCGCCACACCCGCTGAAAATTTTGCCGACGCCGGAAGAAGCGCAAGCCCTCCAACAATCGTTTTTCAAAAAGCGTTGCAAAGGTAAGAGGATTTTTCCAAAAAAAATCTCAACTTTGCAAATTACCCTTTTAAACACTGCCACAATGACCGCCATTTCCAATATGTCGCCCGAAGACAAAATGGTACACAATGCGTACCGCAAGCTCTTGCGCACCATCAAAACGCCATTGGAAGATGCCGACCGCAAGCTCATTCGCGACGCGTATGAACTGGCAGTGGAAGCTCACAGGCCACAGCGCCGGAAGTCGGGCGAACCATACATTCTGCACCCCCTGGCAGTAGCTACCATCTGCACCGAAGAAATCGGACTGGGGCCTACGGCCGTAGCGGCAGCCCTGCTGCATGATGTGGTAGAAGACACGCCGGTAAAATTGGAAGACATCCGGGCAAAATTCGGCGCCCAGATTGCCAAAATGGTGGACGGCCTGACTAAGTTGGACAGCGCCTACAATGCCGAGAGTCAACAGGCCGAAAATGTACTCAAAGTGCTCAGTACCTTGGTGGAAGATGTGCGCGTAGTACTCATCAAAATGGCCGACCGCCTGCACAACATGCGCACATTGGGCGCCATGACGCGTCAAAAACAACTCAAAATAGCTGCCGAAACCAGTTATGTGTATGCCCCATTAGCCCACAGGCTGGGACTTTATGGCCTGAAAACAGAGTTTCTGGACCTGTGTATGAAGGTGACCGAACCGGAAGCCTACCACGACATTGCCCGCAATTTGGCCGATACCAAACGCGACCGCAACCGCTACATCAATGAGTTCATCAAGCCGCTGACGCCCCATCTGGATGCCATTGGCGTGCCTTATCAGGTTTACGGACGCCCCAAATCCATCTATTCCATCTGGAATAAAATACAGAGCAAAAGGGTGCCTTTTGAAGAAATCTATGACCTCTTCGCCGTCCGCATCGTGATGGACGTGCCGCTCGACCGCGAACGCCTTTCCTGCTGGCAGGCTTATTCCATCGTTACCAATGTACACAAGCCCCTGCCCGAACGCCTCAAAGACTGGGTTACCATGCCGAAATCGAATGGCTACGAGTCTTTGCACACCACCGTTATCGGGCCGCAAGGCAAGTTTGTAGAAGTACAAATCCGCACCAACCGCATGGACGAGATTGCCGAGCGGGGTTTTGCGGCGCATTGGAAATACAAAGGCGTGAACAACCAGAAGGATGTGTTTGAGCAGTGGCTCGACAGCGTGCGGGAAATTCTGGAAGACCCGGGCGAAAATGCCGTTGAAGTGCTCGAAACCTTCAAAGACAACAACCTCTTCAACGAAGAAATCTTCGTTTATACCCCCAAAGGAGAGCTTCGCATATTGCCCAAAGGCGCCACTGCGCTCGACTTCGCCTTCAGCATACATAGCGACGTGGGGTATCATTGCACGGCGGTGAAAGTCAACAACAAGCTGGTACCGATGGGCTGTGTGCTCAAAAACGGCGACCAGGTTAAGGTCATTACCAACAAAAATCAAAAACCCAGCGAAGACTGGCTCAAGTTTGTCGTCACCGGCAAGGCCAAGTCCAAGATTCGTTCGGCCATGAAGGAAGAACGGCGCAAGTTGGGCGAATATGGCCGCGAGGCTTTTGAGCGGAAGTTGCGCAATCTCAAATTGGAACCCAACGAAGAAATCGTCGAAAAACTCGTCCGGTATTTCGATCTCGACTCTCATGTGGACTTCTACTACTCCATCTACATGGGGGCCATCACCATCGAGCGTATTTTCAAGTTGTTCATGCCGGAGGGGAATACGCTGGTGGAAATACCCAAGGTGGGCGAGGAGGTTCGTCCGCCAGAACCCCCGCCGAGCAAAAAACGCGACCTCAGCAAAGGCCGCCTTATGATCAACGGCGAAGATGCCGAGCGATACAGTTACTCGCTGGCTACTTGTTGCAATCCGGTGCAGGGCGACGATATTTTTGCCTACGTCACCTCCAATGCTACACTCAAAATACACCGCACCACCTGCCCCAACGCCACCAACCTGATGGCCAACTATGGCTACCGCATCATGAAGGCCGAGTGGGTACACACGCCAGGCACCACATTTGTGGCCGATCTCAAAATCACCGGCATAGACGACGGCCCCGGAGTGATTGAGCGGCTCAGTCATGCCATTTCCTCCAATCTCAATATCAATATCCGCACATTCAGCATCGCCGGCGACCAAGGGTACTTCGAGGGGCGCGTGAGTTTGGTGGTTCAAAATACAGATCAACTCAGCATCGCCATCCGCAGCCTCCTCAAACTCCCCAACGTCTCAACCGTAGAGCGCGTGGTGTAGTTATATCTTATGTAAACAAATGCTTATGGTAACGCCCGAAGTAAACGTATTCGATGAACTGGCCGCCTTTCTAGCCGCTATGAATCCTGAAAAGGTACTGGGTTTTCATGCCTCGCCACAAGCTCAGCAGCGAATGGAGGAACTACAATGGAAACACAAAGAACTTGGCCTCTCCGCCTTGGAAAACGAAGAGATGGAGCGCTATCTTACGGTTGAACGAATAGTCCGACTCGCAAAAATACATGCAGCGCAAAGGCTTGTTGTTCAATGAGCTATTAAGGTATCCGGAGCTTTCCGAAGCATTGTTGCCGAACGGGCAGGCTATTGTTGCGAGTATTGCAGGCTACCCGAGCCGTTTGCGCACTACAGGTTCCATATTGAGCATATCATTCCCATTCAACATGGAGGCAAAACAGACTTAGATAATCTCGCATACTCTTGTTCTTTTTGTAACTGGAAAAAAGGTCCCAACCTCGGCACATTACTCTCTTCAGAAAGTCCAATCATCCGACTTTTTCATCCACGGCTGGATGTATGGACAGATCACTTTAGTATGGAAGATGGGGTTATTTTGGGGAAGACTGAAGTAGGAGAAGCCACTGTCCGGTTGTTGGAGTTCAATCATCCCGACAACATCATTGAGCGAAGATTACTCATCGAACTGGGCAGATACCCACTATAGCCTCCTCAAACTCCCCAACGTCTCAACCGTAGAGCGCGTGGTGTAGTTATTATAAGTATGACAACAAGAACTACCGACGACATCATCAAAGAGGTAAAAAACATCTTCTCCTCGCATCTCGAAAACGGGGGCTTTCGCAAAACCCCCGAACGTTATGCCATTCTGGAGGAAATATACCGCCGCAGCGACCACTTCGATGCCGAAGCGCTGTACATCCACATGAAAAACCAAAACTACCGCGTGAGCCGGGCCACCGTATATAACACTTTAGACCTGTTGGTGAGCTGCGATTTGGTAAAAAAACACCAGTTCGGCAAAAATCTGGCACAGTTTGAAAAGTCCTATGGCTTCAAACAACACGACCACTTGATATGCGTGGACTGCGGGCGCGTTCTCGAGTTTTGCGACCCCCGCATTCAACAGATCAAAAACATGATGGGCGACCTGCTGCATTTCAACGTCACCCACCACTCACTCAACCTCTACGGCCAATGCAACGGCGCCTGCCCGCGCACGGGCGGCAAGGAGTAATTGAGTGCTCCATTGCAGATGATCCCCCGGATTTGTACCGTGTAAAATTGAGCAAGCTTACTATGTCGTCATTCCTTCCCTATCTGCCGCCCCGCTACGACGCAACGGAAATGTTGCAACGAAGCCGCGATTTTTATCAGGAGATGAACACGCGGCGCACCCTGCGCATGTTTTCCGACAAGCCCGTGCCGCGCGAACTGATTGAGCAACTGCTGATGACAGCCGGCACAGCGCCCTCCGGAGCACACAAACAGCCCTGGACTTTCTGCGCGGTGGGTGATCCCCAAATCAAAGCGCAGATTCGGGAAGCCGCTGAAAAAGAGGAATATGTAAATTATCACGGCCGCATGTCGGAGGAGTGGCTGCAAGACTTGGAACCCTTCGGCACCGACTGGAACAAGCCCTTCCTCGAAACGGCGCCCTGGCTGTTGGTGGTTTTTAAAAAATCGTACGATCTGGAAGGCGAGGAAAAAAAGAAAAACTACTACGTCAACGAATCGGTGGGCATTGCCTGCGGCTTTTTACTGGCGGCCATTCACCATGCCGGTCTGGCGGCCCTCACGCACACGCCCAGTCCTATGAATTTTTTGCAACAAATACTGGGCCGCCCCGACAACGAGCGCCCCTTCCTGCTCATCCCGGTGGGCTACCCCGCCGATGACGCTGTTGTACCCGATCTCCGGCGCAAAACGGCAGAGGAATTCATCATCTGGCTTGATGGAATATGAACTGGACCACCGCACTCAAGGGCTTCAAAGCCTGGCTGATGCTGGAACGCGCCCTCTCGCAACACACCATTGAGGCGTACCTCGGCGACGTGGGCAAGTTGGAGCAGTACATCCAATTGTCGGGTTTGGAACTCCAGCCGGCGCAGGTCTCCACCGATCATCTCAGCGCTTTTCTGATGTGGATCAATGAATTGGGGCTGGGCGCCCGCTCGCAGGCAAGGCTGCTGTCGGCCCTCAAAACTTTTTACAAATACCTGCTCACCGAAAACACCATCACCACCGACCCCACCGAACTACTGGACGGTCCGCGCCTGCCCCGGCACATCCCCGAAGTGCTCAGTTTTGATGAAATTCAGCGCATGTTGTCGGTCATTGACCTGAGCGAACCCCACGGCGTGCGCAACCGCGCCATGCTCGAAACCCTGTACGCTTGCGGCCTCCGTGTGTCGGAATTGACGGAACTGCGCCTTTCCAACCTGTATTTGGACATCGGTTTTGTAAAAGTCATCGGCAAGGGCGACAAAGAGCGCATTGTACCCATCGGGGAGGAGGCCGTCAAGCACATCCGCCTGTATATGGAGGGTGTGCGCCAAACCATGCTCAACATACATAAAGACCACGCCAACTACCTGTTTCTCAATCGCCGGGGCAAAAAACTCACCCGCGTCATGGTGTTTCTCATCATCAAAGAAATAGCAGGGCTGGCGGGTATAGAGAAAAACGTGAGTCCGCACACGTTCCGGCATTCTTTCGCCACACACCTCATCGAGGGCGGCGCCGACCTGAAAGCGGTGCAGGACATGCTGGGCCACGAGTCTATCCTCACCACGGAAATTTACACTCACCTGGATACAGATTACCTGCGGGAAACCGTGCTGCAATATCATCCGAGGAATCGGGGCGGGGATAGTAGAGCGACCGACGAGTGAATCGTCCTTTCCCTCACTGTGATTAGCCGGATATGTTCAAATCATTCAACCCCCACACGCTCATTGCATCAATCACCGGAAACAAAGTCTTTCCATACGCCGAAATGGAGTACTCTACCTTCGGCGGTATTTCTGCGTAAATTTTCCTTTCTATCAAACCGTCTTCTTCCAGTTCACGCAACTGCTGGGTCAGCATTTGTTTACTGATGTCGGGAATGGCCCTTTGCAACAAGGAAAAACGGTTGCAATCCTTTCTGACCAAATGAATCACAACGGGTTTCCACTTGCCGCCTATCAGGTTAATACAGTGGGTGACCGGGCAATTGTTTGGATTGAAATTTTTGTTCTTACGCATGGGCACAACGGGAATAAGGTTGAAAAGTCGAAAACAATCCGCTCTAATGCATTGATTTTCATAATAGTCTATTTTTATTTACTATAAACAAAAACAAAGACTACTATTGAATTAAAGACAAATATATAGAACTTTGCCTTGTCAATTCAATTTTTCATAAAAAAAGCATTCAGAAATGACAATAGAGCAAATCAAAACTTATGTTCAAGGCGGTGAGTGGGTCAGCATCAGCCCCGAATTGCGCCCGTTTGAAGACAGGTTGGGCGCGGGCAAAATTGAGCCGTTTTATGTGCAGCGCAATTTTCAGTATTTCCCGAACGACCGCTTTGAGGGCAGTATCCTAAGTTCGGCCGACCCCTATGGGCAGGTGCCTTTGGTGAAATTTACTTTCAAAGGGCATACGATCTGGGGCCAGGCACACCCGATTGCGGAGGGTGCCTACGAGGTGGACTACATTCTGGACGAGGGCTTTGAGGTTACGCCCCTGCACCTCATGTTCGCCGACCAACTCAACACTGCCCCGGTAGCCGAACTCAATACTTGGGCAGTAGGCGTGACGCAAGACATCAGGGGCAAGGAGTTTCCGCTTTTTGGAGTGAAAGCAGGCGAAACTGTTGGTGACTACGACTTGATTTACATTTTCAACGACATGCTTTTCATGGGCAGTAAACATGTAGACGGACGTGGATTTGACAAGCCCGAAAATCGCCCGACAAATTTGCAAGTACCAATTTATAGAAAATGGTAAGCGCAATGGATACTCGTATGCAAAGTACTTTGGCTCGCTTGCATCAGGCAGCCAATCGTGAGATATTGACCATCGCAAAGGGTTTGGCAAAGGGCATTTTCCGCCCTTTGCAGCCCGAAGACATGAAAGACGCCTACATTGCCATGAGCCGTGAGCAAGGTGAAGTGATGGTCCGCCTCATTCAGGAAAACCATTGCACAAATATTGTAGAGTTTGGAACATCCTTCGGCATTTCGACCCTTTACCTGGCGGCAGGAGCAAAAGAAACAGGTGGCAAAGTCATTACTACTGAACTCTTGCCTGAAAAATGTGCCGTCGCGCAAAAGAATTTTGAAGAAGCAGGCGCAGCCGATATCATTGATTTGCGGGAAGGCGACGCCATGCAGACACTCCGGGACTGTCCCGCCGACATTGATTTTTTGGTGTTGGATGGCTGGAATGATTTGTATTTGCCGTTATTAAAAATGCTTGAACCAAAATTCAAAAAAGGCTGCATCGTCATTACAGATAACACCAATTTTCCAAGCGCCAAGCCCTTCTTGAATTACATCCGCAATCATCCTAATTATACTTCTGAACAACTGCCCACCGATAAGGGGGGTACGGAAAAAAGTGTTTGGTTGGGCAACCGTACGCTATGAAAAGCATCCTCTTGTCAACCATTTTGGCGGTCTTAGCTGCCGCTGCACTCATTTACACCGGCATAGATTGGAGGTGGGCCAAACTTAGCGAAAACGTCATACTGCTTCAATACATAGGCATCCCCAGCGTATTCATAGGCATACTTGTCCCCGGCGCTATGCCGCTGTACCTGTACCTGAAACGAAAACAACAACCGCATTACAGCACCATGTCGGCAGCGGCGTTCAAGGCATTTTTGGCGGCTTGGGGATATTCCACCCTACTGAAAGCCTTTACCAACCGCGTACCCAGAGAGCCTTTTGAAGCGCTCGGCATGACGGATCTCAGCGGGCAGTTCCGGTTGGGTTTCTTGCAAGGCAATAATCTGTGGGAGAGCCTGATAGAGGGTTTTCCCTCCGGGCATACCATGACGGCCTTTGCCATGTCGGTGGCGGTATTACCGTTTATGGCATCGGGTACAAAAAGAACGCTGGCTATCCTCTACGCTGTGTACATCGGGCTGGGAGTTTCACTCACTGTGCATTGGTTGTCTGATGCGGTAGCAGGTGGTTTGATAGGATATGCTCTTGGCAAAATGATTGCGGCAACAAAAACATAGGGCTTTGTCTGATATTGCTGCCAACAGTTTGACTCAAAATGACTTGGGCAACGTGATTTCTATCTTCTACCGTAAAGATTCGACTAACCAATTAAGGGTTTTTCACGTCTATTCCAACGGACGGAAAAACCATATAACATGCGAACCTTACTAATTCTGATCATCTCCTGTTGCATTGTGGGACTTGCCACTGCCCAATGCCCTTTCACCCCCACCGTAACAGGCGACTTGCTCGTTTGCCCCGAAGCCCGTACCACGCTCGGCACCCAGGCTTACGATGCTTATCAATGGTACACGCGCCCCTTTGGCAGCAGCGCCGCGCCGCAGCCGGTGAATGGCGCTACCGGCCCTGCTTTTACTGTTGATTACAACGATACGCCGCTCTATGTCTCTGTATCAGCTACGCTCAATAATTGCACCGAGCGCAGCGCCGAAGTACTGGTGGACGGGCTGGTGTTTTTGCTTCCGGTGGCGCTGTCTGACGGTGAGTTTACCATCGGCCCCAACGGAGAGGCCGTGATTTGTGCCGGAGACACCATGCATCTCATTGCGCTGTCGCCTTACACTACCAACATCAAATGGTTTGACGGCGAAGAGGCCATTCCCGGCGCCAACGACGATACGCTCATCGTGACCCGCCCCGGATCGTATTGGTTCACAGGCGCGCCCCAACAATGCCCGGATTTCACAGCCTCCCTCGGCCTCAGAGTGGAGGTGGTCTGGAGCGATATTCCAGGCTGTGCCACCGCCGTGAGGGAACTACAGATACAGGATGTTCTTGTTTGGCCCAACCCTGCATCTGACAGGGTAGCCATATCGGTTGCGCATCCCGGCGCAATCAATTTGACCCTGTTGGACATCACCGGGCGACCGCTTTGGCGTTCTTATTTCGATGGACAGACAGAAGTGCCCATGTCCGCTTGGCCGGAAGGCATGTACATCTTGCAACTCAGCGCAGCGGATGGGGCCATGAGTCGTTATAAATTGATAAAAAACAGCAAGCAATGAAAATCGCAAGCATTCTCTCATTCATTTTGGCACTCACGCTGAGCGCCTGCCTCACCGACAACACGGCGCAGTTGCTCCAGGGCGATTGGCGCGTCATTTCCATAGAAGCCACAGGGCAGGCAGTAGAAAACGCACCGGCAGATTACATTCTCCAATTCGGAGAGGACGGCAACCTGAGCCTCCGTTTGGATGTCAACAACTGCGGCGGCCGGTTCAATACGTTCAATGGCGGCAATATTGATATTGAACCAATGGGCTGTACCGAGGCTTGCTGCGACACCCCTTTCGCCCAGCAATTGGCCGGCTTGCTGTCGGAAATGGAGCATTTTGATATTCAGGGCCGGACACTGACTTTGCACGGCGCGGCGGGCTTGGTGGTGGCGCGGGCGGAGTAAGGGGATTTCTTCACCATTTTTTCATGCCGCAACAGATCACCCTGTCGGCGCCATAAAATCTGTATGATCGGCGCAAAACACGCTTTTCGTTCCGCTCGTACTTGCCTTAATCCACCTCCCGCCCGCTCGACGCCGTCCAAATCGAAAACCACTCCTCGCGGCTGAGCCGAATGTCCAAGGCTTTCATGGAGGACTGAATCCGCTCCGCATTGCCCGTGCCGATGACGGGCACGATGCCCGCTGGATGTCTCAGCAAAAAAGCCAGCATCACCTGATCGCTGTGTATGCCTTCCCGACTTGCGGCAATGGTTTCGCAGGCGGTGCGCACCCGGCTCACCTGCGGGTCATCGGGATGCGTGAAGAAGCGCTCCCCGCCCAGCGGCGCCCAGGCCATCGGGCGAATGCCTTTTTGCAAGCACTGGTCGAAAGTGCCGTCGCTGAAGGGCGCGAGGTGCATTGCGTTGGCTTGGACCTGATTGGTGACAACGGGCGTGAAAGCCGCCAGGGTTTCCAACTGCGCCGGACTGAAATTAGACACGCCGAAATGCAGTACTTTGCCCTCGCTGCGCAGCGCCTCAAATGTTTCGGCCACCTCCTGCGGGTGCATCAGCGGGTCGGGCCGGTGAATGAGCAGGAGATCAATATAATCGGTGTGGAGGTTGCGGAGCGATTGCTCTGTGGAACGGCGAATGTGCGCAGCGCTGGTATCGTAATGTTTTAGCCCATATTGCCGGTGCGGACCGGGCAGGCAGATGCCGCACTTGGTGACGAGTTGTATGCGGCTGCGCAATTCGGGTCGGTTTTTCAGGGCTGCCCCAAATTCGGCTTCCGTAGTGTAATGTCCGTAAATATCGGCATGATCGAAGGTGGTAGCGCCCGCCTCTACGGATGCTTCTATTAAATGAAGCATTTGCGTCGTGCCCATTTGCCGCCCCCAGAGGCCCCATTTCATGACGCCCGTCACGATGGGCGACACAGCCGGCCCGCCGGGCGAGAGCAGTACTTTTTCGTAGTTCATGTCGGCGTTTATTTGCGGCTCATGTACGAGATGACAATGTCGCGCACGTCGTTGCGAATGGAGGCGCCGGGAGCGGGCGACAAATTTTCCAACACGTCGAATTTGTATTTTCCCAACATAGACAGGTTGGCCTCCTTGCCCTCAGCTACAAACAGCGGCATGACTACCGAGTACATCCGCTCCGGTTCTATCGGGTTGCCGTTGATCAAAAAGCGACCTTGTGCATCGGGTTTCGGATCGGCGTGAAGGAGTTGAAAATAGCCGCCCTCGCCTTTGTTGGTCGTCATGCTGATGCGGAGCGCTTCCTGTACCACTGCGCCGGGCAGCTGCATTTTTACAATTTTTCCACCGTAAGGGAAGGTGCGCATCACATCAAACTCGGTGATGGCGCCGCTCAGCCGGTCGTCCAAACGCATAGAACCGCTGTTGATCCAATACACATCTGCGCCGGGCATGGCCGCCTGATACGCCTCTACGGCTAATTGACCAAAGTTGGTTTGCGAACTGCGGATGATGGTCTCGGTACATTCCAAAGGCTCGGCAGTATTCATCACCACACGGCGGGGTTGGTAGCCCATCTTTTCGGCTAAGCCAAATACCTGGCTTTCCCATTTCTCCACCACTGCCTGGGTGGCAGGATCGGCGGGAATTTTATCATCAATCACCTTGAGGGTGGAGCGCACCTGTGTGGTTTTGGTGGCCGGGTAGTAGCTCAGACGATGTATGTAAACGGTTTTGGCATTGGCGTCGGCTTTGGCAATGACCGTTCGCTCCACAAAATGCCCCATGTGGTTGTGGTCGTGGCCGCCCATGAACAGCGGTACCTGCGGCGTGGTTTCGGCCAGCGCCATATCGGCATCTATGGCTAAGTGGGTGAGGCCGAGAATGACTTCCGCCTTGCCCTCCAGCGATTGGCAGGTGCTGCGGAAAGTCTCGGCATCGGGCAAGTATTTCACATAAGGCTGCTTATTGAAGGGCAACACCACGCCCACCAGCGCTATGCGGGCCTTGCTGCCGTTGCGTCCGGTAAATTCGCGTAAAATGTAGGGTGGAATCGGTTGCGCCGTGCCATTTACCATGTGCGTGAAAGGCATTTCCCGGCCATCCTTCACCCGCAGCACATTGCAGCAAGTGTATTGAAAAGCGCTCTGATGCAGGCGTTGTTGCAGAAGGTCGGGGTCGCGGAGGTCGAATTCGTGATTGCCGAAAGTGGCATAATCCAGGCCCATCGCGTTGAGGGTTTCCACCATGTGCCGTCCGGCAATCGGCTCGCCGCTGTCGGTCTTGAGGGTGCCGATGAAAGAAGGGCTGAGAAAATCTCCGGCCAGTACGGCAATGGTATTGGGATTTTCGCGCAGCAGCTCTTTTTTTACGGTAGCCACGCGCGCCAGCCCGCCCGATTTGCCTCCTTCGAGTGGCGAAATTTCATACACATCGTTGATTTGCAGAATGGTAAAATCAACAGATTGGAGAGCGGCTTCGCGGGAAACCCGGCAGGAAGAAAGCAGGAAAAGCAGGGCAAGGAAAGCCCAATGGAAACGTAAGCGCATAAGAGGAACTTTTTTGTGACAGTTCCCACAAAGGTAAAAAACAGAGGCTTATTTTCGGCGCGTATTGTATGGAAAGGGAACACACAGCGAGGCAGTTCATGCAGCGCGAAGCTGTATGAACTACCTGACTATACGATCATTTTTTTAAAAAAAGTAAGATTCCTCAGGCGCCGAGGTAATGCTTGAGGAGTTTGCTGCGGTTGGTGGCGCGCAGTTTGTTGATGGCTTTGTCCTTGATCTGGCGCACACGCTCGCGGGTGAGGCCGAACTTATCGCCGATGTCTTCCAAAGACATGGGATGTTCGATGCCGATGCCGAAGTACAGTTTGATGACGTCGCACTGGCGGTCGGTGAGCGTAGAGAGCGAGCGTTCAATTTCGCGGCTCAGCGATTCGCGGTATTCCAGGTCGGCGTCGGTTCCCGGCGTGCCGATGTTTTCGAGCACGTCAAGAAGCGAGTTGTCTTCTCCTTCCACGAAGGGAGCATCCATCGAGACGTGGCGGGCGGCAACACCGAGCGTAGTTTCCACTTCTTCGGTAGGAATTTCGAGCATTTCGGCCAGTTCTTCGGCGCTGGGTTCGCGTTCGTATTCCTGTTCGAGTTCGGAAAATGCCTTGTTGATTTTATTGAGCGAGCCTACTTTATTGAGCGGCAGGCGCACGATGCGGCTTTGTTCGGCCAATGCCTGGAGGATGGACTGGCGAATCCACCACACGGCGTAGGAAATGAATTTGAAACCGCGGGTTTCGTCAAATCGCTGGGCGGCTTTGATGAGGCCGAGATTGCCTTCATTGATAAGGTCGCTGAGCGAGAGACCCTGATTTTGATATTGTTTGGCTACAGAAACGACGAAACGGAGGTTGGCTTTGGTAAGTTTTTCCAGTGCTGCCTGATCTCCCTGTTTGATGCGTTTGGCTAAGTCCACCTCCTCTTCCGGGGTCAGCAGGTCCACTTTTCCGATCTCCTGCAAATACTTTTCGAGCGACTGGCTCTCCCGGTTGGTAATAGATTTGGTGATCTTTAGTTGTCTCATTCAATGACCGATTTTATGTTTTAATAATGGCTTATTCTCTTGATAGAGAGCACTCTGCGATGCCCGTTGCGACGGTAAAAAACGAGCTGCGTCACATACTTTTTTCACTCGCTTTGTGGAAACAATACTTCCCGCCGCAAGGTTGGCGCGGAGGGTGCTTTTCGCTTTCGGACTGCAAAAGTAAGGCTTTTTTCGGCACATGTCAAGACTGTATTTTTCTGATGGTGTAAAAAGCACGCTAAGCGCTTGGTTTACAAATAAAAAAGCCTGTGCAAGCGGAAAAGTTTACAGGATGTTGGTGAAATCATTTTTTTCTTTTTTATTGCGGCCTCAAAGTAGCGCCCAAGCTGTATGGTCGCGCATTATCAAGAAGTTATGGAACGAGTACATTTTACATTGGAGTATCTGTTCAAGGCATCGCCGGCCATTCTCTATCAATTTCTCACCGACCCGCCCTGCCTCATCCGTTGGTTCTGCGACGAAGTGGACATCAACGTGGACGTCTATACCTTCAAATGGGGTAAAAGCGAGGAGAGCGCTTATGTGGTGGACGACTTTGAGGAAGAGTTGTTTCGCCTGCATTGGGAGAGCGCAGATGCGGATGAGGAGCATCTGGAGTTCAAAATTTTCACCTCGGACGTAACCGACGAAACCATCCTGCACATCAGCGATTACTGCGACCGCGGCGAGGAGGAAGATCAGCAACGCTATTGGGATGCCCTCATGACCCGCCTGCGCGCCGTGTGCGGCGGCTGAAAAGCCGGCAACTTATTCGCAAAAGGCGCTGATGGACGCATTGGCGCCGAACACTACCAAAATATCGCCTTTTTGCAGCACCGTGTCTGCCGTAACCACCCCGACCGACTCCCGGATGACCCGCATACCGCCTAATACATTGCGGCGGGTTTGTTCCCGGATGATGGTGATGATGTTGAGTTGATACTGCGCTCTGAACCCTACTTCCTGAATCGTCTTGCCCACAAACCGGTCATCCAATTGTATCTCCGTGACGGAGTAGCGGTCGTCCACCTCAAAATTATTGACCACCGATTTGAGGTGCAGCATTTTGCTCAGGCGGTCGGCGCTTTCCTGCTCCGGGTGTACGATTTCCTCTATGCCCATCGCCTCCAATACCATTTGATGCAGCGGGGAGATGGAACGGCTGATGATGCGCCGAACGCCCATTTTTTTCAGAATGGCGGCAGTGAGAATGGCCGCTCCTTCATTTTCGCCGATGGCCACAATGGCGGCGTCCACGTCTTTGAAAGGCAGGGTGCGCACGGCGGCTTCATTGGTAGAGTCTAATATAACGGCATAAGTGACATCGTCTTTGACGGCATCCACCCGCAGCGGGTCCTTGTCCACTCCGATGACCTCGTTGCCGGCTTCCATCAGGCTGCCTGCCAATGAAACGCCGTAGTTGCCGAGGCCGAAGATGATTACTTTCATGGTGAGCGTGATTAGAAAGATGAATACCGGGATATTCCTCTCCCCCGGATAGAGTGTTGCAAGTTATGATTTGTACAGAAAGTACGGGTAAAAAATTTACGGACGCCTTAGTAGTGGGGCAAAAATAAATGCTCATTTTCTTTAGGCCAAAGGATTAGATAAAACACTTAAAATGAAACGTTTACTTACCTAATCCTTTGGCGAAAATGATCACTTTATTTTTTTATCGCCCCTTATTGGATATTTTTTCAAAAAACCCAATAATCAACTTGCCCTTTTGAAATAATGCAAATATATTGCGCCCCGATAACTTTTCTTCACACGTTTAAATTCTTTACCTATGAAAAACAGAATTTTATTCCTCAAATACCTCGATTTGTCAGTTCTTGAAATCTTGGTTGATCGTTAGGAATTGCGTGGCGTATTCCGCAGCCTGATTCCAGACCTGTATGAAGTATCGGATGCAGGGCAAAGGCTCCTGATCGGAAAATTGAGCAAGTTAGATTGCCCCATGCGGGCTTAGTGAAGGGGTGACTTTCCCAGCTAATGCACTGACAGTCACCCTTTCACTACGCTTGAAAATCTACGTTTAGTGAAGGGGTGACTTGCCCGGTTAATGCACTGATAGTCACCCTTTCACTACGCTTGAAAATCTACGTTTAGTGAAGGGGTGACTTGCCCGGTTAATGCACCGACAGTCACCCTTTCACTACGCTTGAAAATCTACGTTTAGTGAAGGGGCGACTTGCCCGGTTAATGCACTTATAGTCACCCCTTCACTACCCTCTTTCTTTATCACACAACACATATTTGCTCCCATGAAAAAAACACTTCTACTCTCGTTTTTTCTGGTATTTGCTTTACTCCAAACCCTGGCCCAACCCAAACACGACTGCTACTGGATGATGGGCTATAGCGACTCCTCCCCAGACAGCTCCATTTGGGGCGCCTCTGTCATGGACTTTTGCGGCGACTCTTTGCAGATATACGAAATAAACCGCCCCATGAATTTCGATTTCACCAATGCCTCTATGTGCGACTCGGCGGGCAATCTCCTGTTTTACTCCAACGGTATCTACATCGCCAACCGCCTGCACCAGCCCATGCTCAACGGTACGGGCCTGCTGACGCCCGGCACTTCAGGGTTTAATGAGGATGGCATTCCCATTCAGCAGGGGGTACTTATACTCCCCTGGCCTGGGCAAACACAAAAATATTTCGTCTTTTATGGAAGGCTGGGGTACTTTTATTACAACAATGTACTGACTGCGGGCAATGTATCCCTCTATTACGCTGTCGTTGATATGTCCATGAACAATGGTTTGGGCGCCGTAACGCATAAAAATGTACTGATAACCAACGACACCTTGAAAATGGGGCGCCTTTCTGCCGTACGCCACGCCAACGGCAGGGATTGGTGGTTAGTAGCGGGTAAATTTCACAACCCGGAATTGCTTCGGTTTCTCGTCACACCCGATGGGGTCATGAACTACGGAAGTGTGCCGGACGAAAATTTTGTACGAAAAGGAATCGGACAGGTAGTCTTTTCACCGGACGGCAACTATTTCGTGGATGTCACATTACAAAATTGGGGAGATAATTATGTTTCTTTTTTTGAGTTTGACCGATGTACCGGGGATTTTTTCTCCAGAGGGCGTTTTGGATATGATGATGTCATAGCCCATGCCGGAGTAGCGATATCGCCCAATTCCAGATATGCCTACCAGACTTCCACTTACCTGATACGGCGCTTCGACCTCTGGGCCGACGACATCCCCGGCTCTATGGATACGGCGGCTCTGTACGACGGCTACGAGGAGCCTATTCCAGGGTTCGATAGCCTTACTCTGCCTACTGTTTTCTACATGGCGCAATTGGCGCCCAATGGAAAAATTTATGTTGTTTCTACCAATACCGTTCGTTCGGTACATGTCATCGAACGCCCCGACGAAGAGGAGTGCGACGTGCGGCAACATAGCGTCATCTTCCCAAAACTGACCCGCACTATGCCCAACTTCCCCAACTTCCGCCTCGGCGCGCTTGCCGGCAGCCCCTGCGATACACTGGGCGCCACCGCCGTGCAGGAGCCGGTACCCGGACGGGGCATACAGGCGTATCTCTTGCCCAATCCTGCGCGAGACTACTTCGTGCTGGCCTTGGATACCCAAAATGCCGCCCTCCCTGCCGATGCCCCGCTGCGCCTGCATCTGAGCAACAGCATGGGCCAAACCTTGCGTCAATACCAACTGACTGCCGCTCAGCGCGAACACCGCATCAGCACCGAGGAGCTTCCTGCCGGCTTGTATTATGTGAGTATTATGTATGGCGGGCATTTGTTGAAGACGGAGAAGTTGGTTGTTGTCAGGTAGTGGCGGCTGCTGGCTGCTGGCCTCAAGCTGCTGGCCGGCCCGTTGGATGTTTTCAGGTGACATCTAACCCCGAGCCTTAGCGAGGCGGGAAGGTGTCGCATGAAAACATCCGGAGATGTTCCCTTCACAGCCGCGAGATGACACCTTCCGCCGCCAAGAGGCTCTCTTCCATTGTAGGGGCCGGGGAGGCGACGGCAGATGTCACCTCGCTCGTAAGTGCAAGCCGTTAGCAGACCTGTAGCTTGTAGCCTGAAAAAAACTGATAAACAGCAACAACAAAATCATCATCTTATGAACACAAAATCACCTTTCCGACGCTTGTTTTTATTACTGAGCTGCCTGTGGGCAGGTACGCTCGCTGCACAGCCCGGCCCCGATTGCAACTGGATGACCGGCTTTATTCCACCGATCATGCAGAAACGGGTACGGCCATGATGAATTTCTGCGGCGACACACTGTCCATCACTCCCACGCCCGGCCAACCCTTCAGCTTCCTCAGTACGATAGCCGTCATCAGCGACGACGAGGGGCGGTTGTTGTTTTACACCAATGGCTTCCAAATCCGAAATGCGGCGCATGAACTGATGCTGAACGGCGACAGCCTGCAAGTAGAGGATGTACTCGAACTGAGAAACATCGGCTTAGACATGATTCAGGGCGCAGTGATTGTACCTTTCCCCGAACAGCCCGGAAAGTATGTGCTCATTCATGCGGAATCTTTTCTGGGAGAAGGGTATCTGGTGGCCACGCCTCTGAAATACACCATTGTGGATATGTCGCTGGATGGAGGCCTGGGCGGCGTGGTGGAGAAAAATGTCGTTATCAGAAACGACACGGTCGAATACGGAAAATTGGTGGCCACACGCCATGCCAACGGCCGCGATTGGTGGGTCGTAGCCTCCAAATTTGACGACGGACGGCTCATCCGGCTACTCATCACTCCTAATGGTGTGGAAGACTACGGCCTTACGGACGAAGCTTATGTTTCATATACAGACTACGGCAATGCAGCGTTTTCGCCCGACGGCAGTTATTATACCAACACAAGTGTTACCCTTGTCAGCCCCAACGATATTTCAATTGACCTGTTGCGGTTTGATCGCTGTACAGGAGCGTTTTCCACGATTGAAAACTATATTGACAATACGGCAACAGGGTACAGCTTTGTAGCGTTTTCGCCCAATTCGCAATACATGTATCAGTCTTACGGGCGGGTTATCAATCAGTTCGATCTCTCGGTAATACCTCTGGCGCAAGGTCGGGTTGAGGTAGCCCAATACGACGGATTTCAATACACGCAGCCGGGTTTTGATCCTGTTCAGGTGTACTTCTTCCAACCGGAATTAGGCCCAGACGGCAGAATATACATTTCGCCCAGCAGCCCCTCGCCGTATTTTCACGTCATTGAATCGCCCAATTCGCCCGGCTTAGCCTGTAATGTCATGCAACATGCTCTGCGCTTGCCTTTTGTCAATGCCGGAGTACCCAATATGCCCAATTATCGCCTCGGCGCGCTTGCCGGCAGTCCCTGCGATACGCTGATAATGAACTCGGTACAGCAACCTGCAAAGGATTTGGCTCCGCTCCGCGTCTTCCCCAATCCCGCCCAAACGCACTTCACCATCGCCTCCTCCTCGCCCGCCACACTCCTGCGCCTGTACGACGGAATGGGGCGGCAGGTACTTGTGCAGGCACTCGCGGCCGGGCAGCCGGAACATCGCATTGCGCTGCCGGCGGGCCTTCCGGCGGGTGTGTATGTGGCGGTGGCAGAGGGGCGCGAAGGGATATTGGGCAGGGCGCGGGTGGTGGTGGCGAGGTAATGCCTTGAAATGTTGCGTCAGTTAATCAACACCGACTCCTGCGGGTAGCGATAATGCGCCCGGTGGATTTGCTGCAACATGCCCGTCAGCAGGTTGAGCGTGCCCACCCGGCCGGTAAACATGAGTACAATGAGTACCCACTTGCTGCCCGTGCCGAGGCTTGAGGTGATGCCCAGGCTGAGGCCGGAGGTGGAATAGGCCGACACGCACTCGAAACTCAGGTCCACTAAGTCTTTGTCAGGCTCCATCCAACTGAGCGCAAAAATACCCACGCTCAGTGCCACAAAAGACAACCCGATGATGGCAAAGGCCCGTTGCACCGATTCAGTCGGCACTTCCCGGTGGCCGAGTTCGATGTGAGGCCGGCCACGCACCACTGCCCAAACGTTCATCACCGCCAGGGCAAAAGTACTGGTTTTGATACCGCCGCCGGTGGACGCAGGCGAAGCGCCTATCCACATCAGCAGCATGGTAGCCATCACGCCGGGCACACTGAGACTGCGCATGTCTATGGTGTTGAACCCGGCCGTGCGCGGCGTGGTACTGCAAAACATGGCGGTGGTGAGTTTGCCCCACCAGGAATTGTGCTGAGCAATGGAATGCCGGAATTCGGAGATCAGAAAAAAAACAAGGCCGGCTATCAGTAAAATCAGGGTGGTTTGAATCACAATGCGGGAATTGAGCGAAATGATGCGCGGGCGAACGACAACGGCATCGAGGTTGCGCTCCCAGGTATAAATGCTGTTTTTGATGGTAATTTTGAGATATTCGTAGAGGTTGTTGAGGATATTAAAACCCAAACCGCCGAAAATGACGAGTAAAATGACCATCCATTGCAGGCCGTAATGGAATCGGAACCGGCTGTCGTACAGGCCATCGGTCAGGATGGAAAAACCTGCGTTGCAAAACGCCGACACGGAGTGAAACAGGGAAAAAAACACCCGCTCGTACCAGGATTCGAAGTGCGCCGCATCGGTAGAAAAATAGATGCCCAACGCGCCGATCAACTCAATGACGAGAGTAAACACCACAATTTTGACGACCACCTTGAACACATTGCCCAACTGCTCGGAACTCACCATGTCGCGCAGCAGCACCGTTTCCTGCAAAGAGGAATTGCCTTTGAAAAAATAAGCAAAAAAGGAGGTAAACGTGAGTATGCCCAGACCGCCCAATTGTATTAAAAACAAAATGACGGTCTGACCGAAAAAGGTAAAATCTTTGGCGGTGTCCACCACGATCAGGCCCGTAACGCATACGGCGCTGGTGGCGGTAAAAAACGCATCCGTGACGCTGATGGAACCTGGCGTGGCAGCAGGCAGCAACAACAGCAAAGCACCCAAAACGATAATGGCTACAAAGCTGCCCACAAACAGATTGGCCGGATGTATTTGCCGGGAAAGCAAACCTTGTATCGTCAATGAAGCACGGTGTACAAAATACAGCGCAATGCCTGCCAGATGGTAATTGTGCAGTTGCTCAACCGAGTCGGCCCAGGAATTGCCGGATACGACGAAAATAAGTACAGCCAGCATCAACGAGGCCAGTGCAATGGACGATGCCCAGGCCAGGCGCGGTACTTTTTTTTCTGTAAAATGCAGCCGGAGATTGAGCAACAGCAATGGAATAACGATGATAGCATAACCGGCGCTGAGCCAAACCGTGTGCTCAAAACCCAGATCGTACAGGACCAGACCCAAGGCTATGGTTTGGAGGAAGTATGCTACGAACTTCACCCGCTTTCCCGACAAAAAGTCAGAGATCAATCCTCGTTGTTTTTTATCAACTGATAGATGGCCGGCAACTGCCGCCCCAGCCCGTCATAATCCAACCCGTAGCCGATGACGAAATGCGGCGGTATGGAAAAGCCCACATACTGCACTTCCAGAGGAAACTCCAGCATATCCGGTTTTTGCAGCAGGGCGGCAATGGCCACCGAGGCCGGCTGCAGTCTTTGCAAGTCGGGGAGCAGCGAATACAGCGTCTTGCCCGAATCCACGATGTCTTCCACAATGATGACGTGGCGGTCTTGCAGGTCGGTTTCCAGCCCGATAAGCGTAGAAACATCGCCCGTTGAGTGCAGGCCCCGGTAGGATGAAAGTTTGATGAACGACAGTTCGCAATCGGCCCCGAAAGCGCGCACCAAATCGGCCGCAAACATGAAGGAGCCGTTCAGAACCCCCAGAAACACAGGGCGTTTGTCGCCATATTGTGCCCGCAGCCGGGCGCCCAACTCCTGTACGCGCCGCTGAATATCCTCTTCGGTGAGGAACAAACTGAAATGGAGATCGTGCGCCTGTACTGTTTTCATGCGGGAGATGTTGATTTTAGAAAATGCAAATTTGGCGGCTTTTTTGGATATAAGGGGCGATAAAAAAATAAAGTGGTCATTTTTGCCCCACTACCAAGACAACAAACAGGCAGATTTATTGATCTTCGCAGGTGGCGCTCTTGTTCCATTTGGGTTCTTGCTATTTCGTACCTTTGCCTATATTTCCACCAATTTCATACATCATGCTCAGAATAAGCACTCTCCTGCTGGCCATATTGCCTTTGGCCGGCCTCCTGGCTCAAAATGCCGATCAGGACGCAAAACTCCGCCGCTTGGCCGACCGCCTCGCCCACCGCTACATCATCACCGACGGCCATGTGGACCTGCCCTACCGCCTCAAAGTGCAAAACTTCCGGCTCACCAAAGAATTCATCGGCATCCCCATTGAAACCACAGATGGCGATTTTGACTATGTGCGCGCCAAAAAAGGCGGCTTGGATGCGCCCTTCATGTCCATTTACATTCCTTCCTCTTACCAGCAAAGTGGCGGGGCTGTACAATTGGCCGACTCGCTCATTGATATGGTGCGCAGCATCGCGCAGGCACACCCCGATAAATTTGCCGTTGCCGTATCACCCAAAGATGTAGAACGCAATTTCCGCAAGGGCCTCATTTCCTTGCCTTTGGGAATGGAAAACGGCGCGCCCATCGAAGACAAGCTCTCCAATGTGGCCTACTTTCACCGGCGCGGCATCCGCTACATCACCCTCACACATGCTACCGACAACCTCATCTGCGACTCCTCCTACGACACCACCCGCACCTGGAACGGCCTCAGTCCTTTCGGCAAAGAAGTGGTGCGCGAGATGAACCGCGTGGGCATCATGGTGGATATTTCGCATGTTTCCGACAGCGCTTTCTACCAAACCCTCCAAGTCAGTTCCGTGCCGGTCATCGCCTCGCACTCCTCCGTGCGCGATTATACGCCTGGCTTCGAACGCAATATGAACGACGACATGCTGCGCGCATTGGCCAAAAACGACGGCGTGATTATGATCAATTTCGGCTCTACTTTTCTGGATTCCAAAATACAGGAAGCTGAAAATGAACTGCGCGCCAAACTCTCCGAACTGTTGCAGGAAAAGGGTCTCAACTGGCGAGACGAGGCAGCCAAACCCATCATCGAAGCATTCCAGAAAGAACACCCCAAACTCTACTCCGATGTGGAAATGGTGGCCACTCACATAGACCACGTTCGCCGCGTGGCCGGCATCCGGCACATCGGTCTCGGCTCCGATTACGACGGCGTCGGCGATTCGCTGCCCACCGGCCTCAAAGACGTTTCGCAATATCCCAACCTTATTTATGTATTGCTCAAGCGCGGCTACAGCAAGCAGGACATTGCCCGTATTTGCTACAAAAACCTCTGGCGGGTGTGGAATGCCGCCGAAAAAGCGGGCCGCTCCTCTTCTCCACAACCGGCGTTGAAATAAGTGTAGATAACTGCCATCTTTTCCACACTTACCAAGATTGCCGTGAAAAACGCCCTTTCACAACAAGGCATTCCCGATATAGCGTGGAATACCGCACTGTTTTTCGACATACTTTCCACAAAAATTCGGCCGGTGGGAAATCACTTTTTTTCCATACTCATCCCTATCCACTCATTGTGGATAAATCGGCAATGGCCTGACATTGGATGAGTTAATACTGAATTAACCTGTGGATAACATGGGCATGACTGGGGATAACCCGACCGCCAAATTTTGGGGTAAAAAGTTCTCTACATTTCCACGGACCTGATGATGACAGGGGATTTAAAAATTTATTTAAAAAAGATTATTAACAACAGTGAGGAATGTGGAAACGGGCGCTGTTGCGCAAACATTTGGGCGTACTTTTGTTTTCGCTTTGTCGCGGGAAGCGTGTTTCGACGGGACTCTCTGAATTGTTTAAATGTAAGCAACTCAAGGAAGGCAGTTCTGATTGGAAACAGCCGGCTTCCGGCGCTCATATTTTTTGACGCTGACCTTGTTATGATTCTTTTGATTTTCGCTGCTCATAGAGGGCATGACGATCATACAAATCTGCGTCTTCCAGCGTCTAAAAAACAGATAAACAGGAGCTTACTTAGCGTAGCGATCAGAAAATAGTCGCTTGGTATCTGGCCCGGCGATGAAATTTTTACCTTTACTTTTATGAGCAACAATCATTCCATTTTCACATCTCCCCAAGCCAAGTTTCAATCAGCCCTCAAACTCTGGCTGCTGATCGGCATGGTCATGATTTTTGTACAAATTGTCGTAGGCGGCATCACCCGGCTCACTGGTTCCGGCCTGTCCATCACCAAATGGGAAATCGTGCTGGGCGCCCTCCCGCCGATTAACGCCGAACAATGGGAAACCGCTTTCGATCTGTACAAAGCCACGCCGCAGTACCAAAAGATCAACCAGGGAATGAGCATGGGCGAGTTCAAGTTCATTTATTTTTGGGAATACATCCACCGCTTGTGGGCGCGCAGCATGGGCTTCGTGTTTTTGTTTCCCTTCCTGTTTTTTTGGCGAAAAGGCGCCATCAGTCCGCTATTGATGCGACGGCTCGGCATCACGGTATTGCTGGCGGCAGTGGTGGCTGCGTTTGGATGGATCATGGTGGCCAGCGGTTTGGTGAATCGCCCCTGGGTGAACGCCTACAAACTCACCCTGCACCTTTCTTTGGCCTTGTTGGTGTATTGCTACCTCTGGTGGACGATATTGTTGGTTTCTCCACCCAAAGTGCAGGTTTTCCACACACCTTTGTTGAAAATGTGGGGAAAACGACTTATTGCCCTCACAGCCATACAGATAGCGTTGGGCGGCATGATGTCGGGCATGAAAGCGGGTTTGTTTTACCCCACCTGGCCGGATATGAACGGCGAGATCGTACCCGGCCTGCTGTTCCAAATCAGCCAGTGGAATGCCGACAACTTCATTCATTACGACAGCGGTCCGTTTATGAGCGCTTTGGTGCAAACCTTACACAGAGGAGTGGCTTACATATTGACAATCATTATGTTATGGTTTATTGAAAAAACGTGGCGGCTGGCTGAAACGGCGGCTCTGCGTATCGGACTCGGGCTGTTGCTCGCGGCTTTGCTGGCGCAGGTTTTGTTGGGAATTCTGACCGTAATCAACTGTGTAGGAAGCATTCCCGTTGCATTGGGCGTTTTGCATCAGGCCGGCGGCGTACTCCTGCTGACGGCCGTTTTGTACGTCTATTTTCAAGTCCGTCAGGTTAAAAATGCCTGATTGTGGAAAACTCTGTGGAAAACGCGCATGGCAATTTTTTGGCTTGATAACAGACTGATTTTCCCGCCGGTAGAGCGGTCGGAGCCGAGTGGTATCCTGGCTGCGGGCGGCGATCTCTCCACCGAGCGATTGCTGCTGGCGTATCGGAACGGCATCTTCCCCTGGTACAGCCCCGACGACCCGATTCTGTGGTGGTCGCCCGATCCGAGGTTTGTGCTCTTCCCCGACGAATTGAAAATAGCCCGCAGCATGAGGCCGTATTTCAACACGCCCCGGTTTGAACTGAGCGTGGACACAGCCTTTGGGGAAGTCATCAGGGCCTGCGGCCGGCAGTATCGCCGCGGCCAAGACGGCACCTGGATCACCGACGAGATGATAGCGGCTTATGATGAACTGCATCGGTTGGGGCACGCTCATTCAGTGGAGGTATGGCTGGACGGCCAATTGGTGGGGGGTTTGTACGGCATTGCCATCGGCAGAGTGTTTTTTGGAGAGTCCATGTTTGCCACTGTGCCCAATGCCTCGAAGGTAGGGTTCATCGCCATTGTCAAACGCCTGCAACGATTGGGTTTTCAAATGATTGATTGCCAACAGGACACTCCGCATCTTGGCTCTTTGGGCGCACGCGGCATTTCCCGGCAGCAGTTCATCATTGCCTTGAGTCGCTGGACACGGGAACCCGGCCTGATCGGCGACTGGAGCCAAATGGACGCATTTCAAAATCTGTACGATCTGACATGAATCAAAAACGAGCAGCCTCCTCTTTTTACGCCCGCCTCTTCTCGCGCATGTACGATCCGGTGATGCGGAGCTTTGAAGAAAAAATTCTCCTGCAACGCCGGCAGTCTCTACTGGAAAACCTCCACGGCGACATCCTCGAAGTGGGTGCCGGCACGGGCGTCAATTTTCAACTGTACTCAGATGAAGCCCGCGTCATTGCCTGCGAACCGTCGCTGCCCATGCTGGCCAAGGCTTACGACAAGTTGGCGGCTTACCCACCCGTCGCTTCCATCAAGTTGGTACACGCCGGTATCGGCGACGAAGAACTGCACGGGCACATTCCGCCCGGCGGCCTCGATGCAGTGGTGTTTACGCTCGTGCTTTGCACCATCCCGAACCCGGAACTTGCCATCCATCAGGTGAAACAATGGCTCAAGCCGGAGGGACGGCTCATTGTTCTGGAACACATTGCTTCCGACAAGCCCGTTGCCCGCCGCCTTCAGCACGCCATCGAACCGCTGTGGACGCCCTTGGCCGAGGGCTGCTGCCTCACCCGCGATACCGATCAGATGCTGCGGCAATCGGGCTTCGAACCAGAGCAGGAGGAGTACTTCTCGGCGGGGATGCGTTTTTATCAGGCGGTTTTGAGGAAACAGTATAAAGTATTAACACCATGATTCAATGGGCATTACCACAATACAGGTACGCCATAACGAGCAATCGAAATATCCTTGGTGATGATGGTCAGGTTTTCTGTCAGGGCTTGGGCTATCAACATTCGATCAAAAGGGTCTCGGTGCAACAAAGGCAAGGAAGATGCCTGTACCGTGTGTGAAAACTCAATGGGTAGCCCTGCATTAGTACATATATTCTTTCATGTCTTCTAATGGCTCGTCCCAGTCAGGCGACAAGTGAATCATGCCTTTCAGGCAGCCAAAACCGCGTGTGGTCGTATGCACTTGCTGCTGAATTATTTCATGCTTTAACTCTTGGGTATCGTCAACCAGCAACTTCAACATCTGCATCTTCTCCAATTGCAGAAGGAGTTGGAGCGTATCTTCGTTCGGTATTTCTACGGTTACTGTCATGATGAACGGTATTGGACATACAAAAATACATATTCCGGGTCAAAATAGTTTGGAGGGTAAATGAACGCCGTGCAGCCAGGCAGTATCCAAGTTCCTACTCCCTCACAAACCGCCCCACGGCCGCAGCCCCACCCTCGCTCCGATACAGCAGCAGGTACATGCCCGCCGGCAAGGCCGACACCTCCAATGGCCACACTTCCGGCACAGCATCCAAGTATTGCGTTTTCAGCAGTCTGCCCTGCGCATCGTACAGCGCCAACTGCCCCCTGCCGCCCTCCGGCAATTCCACATTCAGCGACTCCCGCGCCGGATTGGGATACAGCATCAACTGCTCCACCGCCGCCTGTGCCTCGCCGGTAGCCGTATAAACCCCGCAGGGCTGCCCGCCCACAAAATTGAAAATGCCGTGCGTGGGGGATTCGTAGCAGTTGAAGGTGTGAATAAAAAAATCTACGGTGAGAGCACACGCCCCAAAGTAGAAATACAAAACCGGAGCATTGCCAATGCCCTGATATATTTTGCCATGTGGGTAAGCGCCTGGCGCGAAGTCAGGCATATCAATACTTACATGCTGTGTACGCAACTCCAACCCGTTCACGGGCGTATGAGTAACAGAATCTACCAGTACCATGATTGAGTCTCTTTCACAATGGAAATCACTGAAGCAGATAGGAACCGACCAAGATTCACCGGGGCCTTTGTTGAAATCATACAGCAAGTTGAACGCCTCATTAAAAGTGTCATAAAAATACACCCGGCCTTCTTCCTCATAAGTGAATTGAATAGGGAAGCCATCGTTACAAGCCGGAGATATTGTCATGAGTATTCGGCAGTTCTTCCCACCTACGACCGTATCCCCGATCACTTCTGAAACATGCACGCTATATGGAGAATTACCGCTACTGCCCATAAAATTTGCAATAGAATGATAATACTTCGCCCCCACCGGCGCCCACTCCAACTGCGCCTGCGCCGGAGCCAGGGCAATCAGCAACAAAAAGAGGAAAATGAGCTTTTTCATGGATGTGTGTTTTTTACCGTTTTACAAATTTCTCCACGGCCAGCACTCGGCCCTGCCCCACGCATTGCAGCAGATAAGTGCCGGCGGGCCAGTCCCATACCGGTACTATATAGGTGGCATCCGACGCGACCCCGGCGAACTCCTGCAACAGCGCCCCCGAAGCGTCGAAAATGCGAAACGATACCTCGCGGCCTGCCGCAGCGGGCGCCCGCAAATAAAAATTGAGGTACTCGCTCGCCGGATTGGGATACAGCCGCAGCTCGAACTGCTCCCGCTGTACTTCTTCCGCCGCCGTACTCAGGTGGCAGCCCGGCACTAAGCAGCCGTAAGCGTCCAACTTGAGCAGCCAGGCTTGCTGTGCTATTTCTCCCGTGACAGGATTTGGATTGCGCGACTCTCCACACAAAATAAACCCGCCGTCCGGCGTTTCTTTAATGTCATATAATGTGTGGCGATTGTTGAGTTGATCTATACCTACATACTGCCGTGTCCACAGGCTGTCGCCCGAAGGAGAAACTTTCCCCAACCAGCCTCTAAGAGAAAATGAATTTTGTGTAGTATAAACAGTTCCATGTTTCCCGGCGACAACATATCCGCTGCCATCTGATACTGCCAATATGTTGGTTAGTTCGGAAGATCCAGTCAACTCCGGCTCGGGGAAAGAAATTTCCCACTCTATTTCTCTCTGCGGATTGAGCTTGAATATATATTTCTCAAAGTAAATGGCATTCACCGAGGAGCGCTGCTGCTCGTATCCTATGCCGGATGCCACCACCAAGCTGCCGTCCTCCAGCAAGACCATATCGGCCGCGCCGTAGCGCAGTCCCTCCGAAACTGGGGAGAGGTAGCCCCATTGTATATTGCCGAGGGCGTCTAATTTTGTAATGCTCGTCTGGAAAGTATAATTATTGACCGTTAGATTGATATTTGACCTTTCCCCTCCCACAAGAATTCCCCCATCATCTTCAATTATCAATGAGAAAGGTCGTTCCGACCAATAATTACCCAATTTTTTCTGCCATTGCATAATGCCGATACTATCCGTTTTTACGATCCAGATGTCCGCATTGGCGTATCCGTTCCAAGGGAGTCCCTGAATATGGCAAGCAAACACATACCCACCGTCTGGGCAGGGTTTGAAAGCACGCGGCCAGATAAAGTCTAAAGGCGGGGCATATAAATTGGTGAAGGAGCGGGTGAATAAGGTATCGCCGAAAGCATCATATCGGATCAACATAGCATTAGACAGGGTGTCATAAGAATATCCCGATACAGCAAACCCCCCATCCGGGAGGCTGTAAAAATCCGGGTACCATGTTTCATAGGTTCTCAACGGCGATCTTAGCGTTTTTACGTCCAGAGGCAAACCATTAAAGTCGGTTTTCATGAATAGCGCGCCGGCTCGGTAAGGCGGTAATGTATCTGCGATGACTCCTGTGAAATAATAACAACTATCAGTTACAAGAATATTACTCAGGAGAGATGCACGAAAGTTGAGTGAAAATCTACGATTAAAGGTGGTCTGGCTATTCAGGGAACCATAGCCCAGACACAGCCATACCACGCATAGCAGATATGAAGTACGCATATCGGATGTGGTTTTTGGAGGCGACGCTATGTATTTTAGGCTGCTTACTAAAGGTGCTTTTGTACTGAAAAACAGGAATAGCTTCCACACGACCAACGATTTAAGCCTCCTTTCGGAAGCGGGTGAAGAAATGTAAAACCGATGGTCATAGTGTTATTTCGGGCAAATACATCATTGCATACTGAGGAATCCGGGATGCAAAAAATGTTTGCTTGGCAAAGATAGGGCTTTGTTTTTTTTAAATGCAAGAGGCAGGTGGAAAAAATATGCCCAAGTTTGATGTCCCGAAGTTTAGTAATCGGTAGTTCCTCTTTTTCCGTAATTTTGCGCCTTCTTTTCAGAACGCCTCCTGCTTGGAGCGCACACAACCATTATAAGACATGAAAAAACGCACAGAAATCTCCGCCATCCTGCAAAGCCCTGAAATGGACAGCACCGTCACCGTCATGGGCTGGGTGCGCGCTTTTCGCAATAACCGATTCATCGCCCTCAACGATGGTTCTACGCCCAATAACCTCCAGATCGTTATAGATGCCGAGCAATTGCCGGAAGACACTGTGCGCAAAATAGGCTTTCATGCCTGTATTTCAGCAACGGGCAAATTGGCGCCCTCACTCGGCGGCGGGCAGGCAGTGGAAGTACTGGCCGAATCGGTGGAAATTCTTGGCGAGTGCAACCTCGAAACTTACCCCCTGCAACCCAAGCGCCAAACGATGGAGTTCCTGCGTTCCAAAGCGCATTTCCGTCCGCGCACCAATACCTTCAGTTCTGTATTCCGCATCCGCCATGCGGTGGCCTTTGCCATTCATAAATATTACAACGACCGCGGATTTTACTACCTCCACAGTCCCATCATCACCGGCAGCGATGCCGAAGGCGCCGGGGAGATGTTCCGCGTGACGACCCTCGACCTCGAACACCTGCCCCGCACCGAGTCGGGAGATATTGACTGGAAGGAAGACTTCTTCGGTCGCTCCACCAACCTCACGGTATCCGGTCAGTTGCAGGCCGAAATCGGGGCGCTGGCGCTGGGCAAGGTTTATACGTTTGGCCCTACCTTCCGGGCCGAGAACTCCAACACGCCGCGCCACTTGGCCGAGTTTTGGATGATAGAGCCGGAAATGGCTTTTTACGATATTTACGACAATATGGACCTGGCGGAAGACTTCTGCAAGTACCTCATCCGCTATGTGCTCGACAACTACTACGATGATGTGGCCGCTCTGGACGCCCGCCTCGCAGAGGAAGAAAAATCGCTGCCTGCCGACAAGCGTCGCCCGATGGGATTGATTGATCAACTGCGCTTTGTGGTGGACAATGATTTCGAGCGCATCACTTACACGGATGCTGTTCGCATTTTGCAAAATTCCAATCCTTACAAAAAAGGCAAGTTCGAGTTCCCGGTAGAATGGGGCAAAGACCTTCAGGCCGAACACGAACGCTACTTGGTGGAGAAGCACTTCCAAAAGCCGGTCATTGTGCGCAACTACCCCAAAGCCATCAAAGCATTTTACATGCGCGCCAACGATCAGCAGCCCGATGAACCCGGCTTGACTGTAGCCGCTATGGATGTACTCTTTCCCGGCATCGGCGAGGTCATCGGCGGTTCGCAGCGCGAAGAGCGGCATGATGCATTGCTCGGCCGCATTGCAGAAGTGGGTATTCCCGAAGAGGAACTCTGGTGGTACCTCGAATTGCGCAAGTTCGGCGGCGCGCCGCACGCAGGCTTCGGCATGGGCTTCGAGCGCATGGTGCAGTTCATCACCGGCATGAGCAATATCCGCGACGTGATTCCCTTCCCCCGCACGCCGAAGAGCGCGGAGTTTTGATGTGAGGTGATAGGCTGATATTCGCTTTTCGTCGAGTAATCGGGCATAGTCTCAACCTTTTGCCGGCATCGCGCCGTTATTCGGGCATTGTTTCATCATTGAGTATATCGCATGATCGAACGGCTGAATCAATTTACCAAGGCTTTTTCCGAAAACGCATTTTGGAAAAAAATCACCCGTTATGCCCGGCAGGCCGGACTAAAAACGGTTTACACTGCCTTGCTTTTGTATTTTGCTTACAAGCGCCCCGAAACGCCGACCTGGGCCAAAAACATAGCCTTGGGCGCGCTGGGGTACCTCATATCTCCATTGGATTGGCTGCCCGATCTGACGCCCATTTTCGGCTACACCGACGACATCGGCGTGCTGGGCTTCGGGCTGATTATGATTGCCGGCCATGTCAATGACGGTGTCAAAGAGAAAGCACGCCAACAATTGCAACGCTGGTTTGGCGAGTACGAGGAGACCGATTTGAAGGAGGTGGATGAGCGGATTTGAGGTGCTTGTCGGGGTAGTGTTTGTAGTGTGGAGCTACGGACTTTTCAAGGTGCAATTTTCGGTATTCTCAAGCCTTTCGGACTTACGATGATGTAATTTGTCTTCTTACCGCTGTCTTCTGCTTTCAGCATTTCTTTTGAAACTAAATCCTGTAAATCCCGCAATGCAGTGTCAGTTGAGCATTTCGTCAGTTTAGCGTAAGTGGATGTTCGCAAAAATCCAGTTTCTTGAGCGTAATTGTCGTATAAATAATTGATTACCAATCGTTGTCTGTCATTGATATTGGTTGACTTATGCTTGTCCCAGAAGTGTGCTTTATCCAAAATGGTTTCCAAATTTTGCTCACTTGCGGACAGCGCTCTTTCAAAGCAAGCCAAAAACCATTCCAAATACAGCGTGATGTCTTGTGTGCCTTTTTGTGTTTTTTCGATGATGTCATTATAGCGCCTGTGTTCTTTAAAAATTTGGTTGGATAAGCTGTAAAAACGAATTTTACTGTTATCGCTCCTGGCTAAAAACATATCCAAAATAGCGCGGGCTATTCGTCCGTTTCCGTCATCAAAAGGGTGAATGGTGACAAACCAAAAGTGTGCGATCATAGACTTCAGCACTAAGTCCAAACTGTTTTTATGGTTGAGCCAGTCTAAAAACCGTTCCATTTCGGTTGGTACCCGCTCGGCTGCCGGCGCTTCAAAATGTATTTTTTCTCTGCCGAAATTCCCGGAAATAACTTTCATGCCGCCCGAACGATATTGAGCCACATCAATTTTCTGATAGCCGCTATACCCGGTTTGGAACAGTGAATTGTGCCAGCCCAAAAGTCTTTCCTTAGTGAGCGGTTCTTCAAAATTTTGCGTAGCATCTAAAACGACATCCACAATACCTTCGATGTTGCGAGGCGTTTTTACAAATTCAGCATTTTCGATGCCCAATTTTCTGGCAATAGAGGAGCGAACCAATTCGGGATTTAAAAACTCTCCTTCAATTCTTGAGGTATCAACAACGTCTAATATAAGCGACTCCAAAGTGGCTCGTTCTATGAAATCGAAGCCTAAACTTTCCATACGACCCAGCAAGCGCCCCTGTAAATGCCTTACAGAAGACAAGGCAGGCGTTACCTTATCGTTGTCCCAAACAAAGTTTGTCCAATTGTTTCTTTCGTGTATGTACATGTTTACCGCCGCAAAAGTTGCGGTGAAAATACGCTTTTTTCACCGCAAGAGGGGGTTTGGGCTAAGTTTTATTTTTTTAAAAATACTTAAAATTATGCCCCGCCTCAATTTTCAGCAGACTTTCATAAATCAACTGAATCACATTATTTACATCGTCCTTGTGGGCCATCTCCACGGTAGTGTGCATGTAGCGCAGCGGCAGTGAAATGAGCGCCGAGGGTACGCCGCCGTTGGAATAGGCGAAGGCATCCGTATCGGTGCCGGTGCGACGCGAGGCCGCTTCCCGTTGTATGGGAATGTTCTTTTCTTCGGCAGCCGCTATGATGAGTTGCAGCAGTTTGTTGTGTACCGCCGGCGCGTACGTCACGCTCGGTCCGGCGCCCGCCCGGACGTCGCCCAATTTTTTGGCGCTCAGCAAGGGCGTGTGCGTGTCGTGCGTCACGTCGGTGACGATGGCCACGTTCGGTTTGATGGTTTGTGCAATCATCTCGGCGCCGTGCAGCCCCACTTCCTCTTGTACCGAGTTGACGACATACAAAGTATAAGGCAGTTCGATTTTGTTTTCGTGCAGCAGGCGGGCCACCTCGGCAATACAGAATCCACCCATGCGGTTGTCCAAAGCGCGGCCCACATAGTAGCGGTCGTTGAGTACGATCATCTCGTCTTCATAAGTGATGACGCAGCCGACGTGGATGCCCATGCCCAATACTTCTTCCTTGTCTTTGGCGCCCACGTCAATGAAGATGTTTTCAATTTTCGGGGCCAGATTCGCGTCGTCGCCCTGCCGGGTATGAATAGCAGGCCAGCCGAACACGCCTTTGACGATGCCTTTCGGAGTGTGGATGTTCACTCGTTTGGAGGGCGCGATGAGGTGGTCGCTGCCGCCGTTGCGAATGACGTTGATAAAACCGTCGTCGGAGATGTAATTGACAAACCAGGAAATTTCATCGGCATGGCCTTCGATGACTACCCGGAAATCCTTACCGGGATTGATGACGCCATACACGGTGCCGTAGTTGTCTATGCTCCACTCATGGATGTAGGGCTTGACGTATTCCAACCACAGTTGCTGTCCGGGGGCTTCGAAGCCGGTGGGAGAAGCGTTGTTGAGATATTTACGGAGGAATGTCTCCGACTGAGCAGTAATTACCGACATAGTAATAGTATGGTTGTATCAGGCACGGATTGGTTTTGTGGTGTTAAGGCCTCTTCCCCCGTGCGTTTATTCGGGCAAAATTAGAAATTTCCTCCAAACGGCGCATGTTTTTCCGCAAGGGCTTGTATCACCTTGTTGTATGGCAGTTTTGAATCCGTTAGCTTTGTCGTTATTATCAAAATATGGTATGAAATGCGATATCTGCTTCCTCTTTGTTTTTTGATGTTTGCATGGACGTCGGCGGCGCAAGAACCCGGCGTGCCAAAGCGCGCTGTCCGTTTGCAGATAGGCGTGGGCGCCGGATGGGAAACTTACCGGGACCTCGCCATGTCGCCCTTGTTGTATGAGGGCATTCAAGGGGCTGCCGGCATAGGCATCGAGGTAGAGGGCGCGCGTGTATTGCATCGGATGGAGGGGCTGTTTTTCTTTGGCAATACCACCGCTCAACGCATAGGCGGCACTACTGAAAACTTAGCTTTCATGTTCAGTGGCAGTCATCTCCGGCGGCTCAGCCCTGTGGATACGAAGTGGCAATGGCATGCCGGGCCGGCGCTCAGTTCCTGGGGCAGCTTGCGGTATCACCGGAGTTTGGTCAATTCCAATTATTTCTATGACCTGTTCATTTCGCTGGGGGCTACCGGATCAGTCGAGCGGGAATTGCGGTTCTTGCGTCGCAACTGGCGGGCTGGCTGGCAACTTAGCGTGCCAGTCTTGAGTTGGGGGCTTCGGCCTTCGTATTCCGGTTTGGTGGCAGCCACGCCGGATGAGGAAGAGACTCCGGCGCCCTATTTGGAAGAAGCCCGGGTGGGAGCGTTCGGCGTGCTGACCCGCGTGAATTCCAGATTACACCTGACTTACGCCCTGCCCCATGCCAACCATCTGAGCTTGGTTTATCACTGGGATATGTTTCGCTCGGATGCGGGGCGCCACCCGATCAGCCACGCCATGCAGGCACTTCAATTGAACCTTTCGGTAAAACTATCGAGATGAAAAACAAGATCATTTTATTCGGCGCTCTGCTCGCTCTCACATTTTCTTCGTGTGAAAAACTCTTGTTCGATGCCGATCCTGCCGATGATCCGGTGAGTAACTTCGATGCGCTTTGGAAGGAAGTGGATGAAGGCTATTCTTTTTTTGCATACAAAAACATCAATTGGGACAGCGTCTATTCGGTATATCGGCCGCGAGTGAATGCCAATACCAAAACTTTGGAGCTGTTCAATGTGATGTCCGATATGCTCTACACTCTGCAAGACGGGCACGTCAATCTGGAAACAGGCTTCAATCGGTCTCGCAACTGGGAATGGTATCTGGCGCATCCCGACAATTTCGACGCCAATCTATTGGAACGTTCCTACCTCAAAGGCGAACAATGGTACACCGGGCCGCTCATCCATACCATTATTGATACCATCGGGTACTTGAGGTACGGCAGTTTTGCGCAGCGTTTCAGCGAGTCGCAGCTCGATTTGGTCATTGCCAGGTTCAGCAGTCTCAAAGGTGTCGTCATTGATGTGCGCAGCAATGGCGGCGGCTTTGGCTCAATGGCCGATCTGCTGGCTTCCCGCTTCGCCGACCGCGAACGAACGGCTTATACTTTTGTGGTCAAAAACGGGCCGGGTCGCAATGATTTTTCCGACCCCGTGGAAGTGAAAATCAAACCAGAAGGCGAGCGGCGATTTACCAAACCAGTCATTATTCTCACCAACAGGCGGAGCTACAGCGCCACTACTTTCTTCGTTGCCCAAATGTCGGCGCTACCTCATGTCCGCATCATGGGCGACTGGACCGGCGGCGGCGCAGGAACGCCCGTAGGCACCGAGCTTCCCAATGGCTGGACGGTGCGCTACTCTTCCACGCAAACTTTTCTGCCCGATGGATTCAATATCGAAGGTGGCATTCCACCAGATATTCGGATAGACATGAACGAGGCTGACCGGCAGCAGGGCAAGGATACTATTCTGGAGCGGGCTTTGGCTGAGTTGAGGTAGAGGAAGTCTGGCAAATAATCAAGAATCATATTCCAGAGCTGGAGGGTAACCTTACCCTGATAACGACCAACTAACCTTACAGGGGGGGGCCGGCGCCAGTCTTTGAGAACAAACATCTTCTATCTCTGTTTGTTGATATTACCTGATTACTTGCAGCCCATGTCTCATCTTTGGAAATACATTCAGTCTTTGTTCAAAAACAATACCGATGGAGAGCGGCCTCGCCATGTAGCGCAGCCTTCTCAACCGGTGCATGAACTGATTGTCCGCAGCCCGGAGGAATTGGCAGCTATGGAGCAATGGAAGCAGACTTTGGTTTGCCGAAAACTCTGCGAATGGATAGGCCTGCAGTTTGCCTTGTATGGCTCACTGCCGAATGAGATTGACGAGACGCTCGATTTTTTAGATACCGCCTCTTCTAAGGGGTTCGTGGTGCATCTTCATAAAACCAACTACACCCGGCAGGAAGCCATCGCCTTTTTCGATATGCTCAAAGAGCGGGTACTGGCTCAGGGCTATCGAACGCAGATTTCCGACCGCCGTATCTATCGGGTTCATTCCTGGATCGAGACTACGGAACGGCATTACCTGAAGCCCCGACCGGAATTCGGCGCTCCGGGCAAAATCCGTCAGCGCTTTGGAAACATCACCATCTTGTTGATCTTGCGCAACGACAAACCCTGGCAACTCAAATTTCAGGCCACTACTTACCGCGATCACCTCTTTCTGGAGGCCGATAATTTCGCGGATTTGATGGAAGAGTTAGTCTGAGTCCTTAGGACATAAAAAAAGCCGTCTCCGAGGATCGAAAACGGCTTTATTTTATTGAAAATCAATTTCTTATCAAGAAATCAAGTGCAAATCCAGCGCGTGTTCATACTCGCCGGCCTTGAGTTTGCGGGCTACCTCTCCGAAGGCGTGCAGCGTCTCCTCAATGTCCGCATCGGTATGTGCAGCGGTGGGAATGAGGCGCAATAAGATCATACCTTTCGGGATCATGGGATACATGACTACCGAGCAGAAGATGTTGTAGTTCTCGCGCATGTCGAGTACGAGATTGCCTGCCTCGAACGGAGAGCCGTGCATGAACACCGGCGTTACGCAGGAGTTCGCAGCGCCTACATCGAAGCCGCGCTCGCGGAGGCCATTGCGCAGCTTGCTCACATTGCTCCACAGTTTCTCGCGGAGTTCCGGCATACTGCGCAGCAATTCTAAGCGCTTGAGGTTGCCCACTACCAAAGGAGTCGGCAGCGATTTAGCAAACAACTGCGAGCGCATATTGTAACGCAGGTACTCCATCATGTCGGCATCGCCGGCAACGAAGGCGCCAATACTGGCCATTGATTTGGCAAAGGTGCTGAAGTAGAGGTCTATCTGATCTTGTACGCCCTGCTCCTCCCCTGCTCCGGCACCCGTAGCACCCAAAGCGCCGAAGCCGTGCGCGTCGTCCACAAACAGGCGGAATCCATACTCTTCTTTGTAAGCGGCAATTTCCTTGAGGATACCCTGTTCGCCGCGCATGCCGAACACACCTTCTGTGATGACGAGTACGCCGCCGCCGGATTGCTCGGCCAGCAGGCGAGCCTTTTTGATCTGCTTTTCGAAGCTCTCAATGTCGTTGTGTTCAAAAGGCAGGCGCTTACCGAGGTGCAAACGAACCCCGTCGTAAATGCAGGCATGGCTGTCTTTGTCATACACTACCACATCGTGGCGGTCCAACAAAGCGTCAATGATGGAGACTACGCCCTGAAAACCGAAGTTGATGAGCAAGGCGGCTTCCTTCTGAACAAAGGCGGCCAATTCTTTTTCCAACTGAATTTGCAGCGATGTTTGCCCCGACATAATGCGGGCGCCCATCGGATGAGCAAGGCCCCAGGCTTTGGCGCCTTCGGCATCGGCTTTGCGCACTTCGGGGTGATTGGCGAGGCCAAGGTAGTTGTTGAGGCTCCATACGATCACCTCTTTGCCGCGAAACTTCATTCGGCTTCCGATTTCTCCTTCCAGCGCTGGGAATGCAAAGTACCCGTCTGCTACCTGGGAGTATTGGCCCAGCGGGCCGCGATTGTCTTTGAATTTTTCAAAAAGATCCTTCATGTCAACAATTTAAAGTCTGATTGTGATTGAAAAAACTGTCTGTATGATACTGGCTTACCAGATTTTTTTTGCTTTTGTCTCGTCCACCCAGCGGCTCCATTCCTTGTTATATGTATGCACTTCGCGTACTTCCCGGCCTTTGCCATCTACCAATGGATACCCTTTGTTCGCCCACTCGAAGATGCTGCCGTACAAATTATAGACCTCGGTAAACCCATTTGCCTTTAGCTGTTCGCCGATCTTTTCACTCCTGTATCCGATAGAGCAATAAACAACAATCGGCGTTTCTTTGGGTAACTTAGCATAAGCACGGATGTCAAAATGCCTGTATCCTACCCATTCAGCGCCAAGAATGTGACTCACTTCAAACTCGGCTCGCTCCCGCGCGTCAAAGATACGGAGTTTCTGGGTATTGGATTTCAATTCTTCCACACTCATCACAGGTACGCTGAACTGAATGGTTTGGCTCACCTTTTTATCAAATTCCGGATTCATGCAGGCTGGTTTTTGAAGAGGTTTCTGAGCCAGGGCTTCCACGCTAAGCACGAGGAAGAGTAAGGTGAAATACTTGGAAAACATCGTGCGATCAGTTGATGATTAAAGCGGCTCCGGCCCCTCCCCCGCTTCGTCTTCGATCCATTGATTGTTTTGGCAAAGCGGCGCAAGTTCCTCGCGGATGAATTTTTTTACAGTGTCTTTTGCGCTGTCGGGATACAATAAATGGAGGTTAGGGCCTGCATCAAGGCTGAAGTACAACGGCGTTTTTTTTGTGTTTCTAAAGTCGCGTACCTTCTCAATAGCCGTGATGGTGTTGGGTTGGAGTAGGATGTAGGGCGGATTGGAGGCCATCATCAAGGCGTGCAAGGTCATGGCTTCCGACTCGGCAATGCGTCCAAAAGCCTCTATGTCGCCATCTTGAAGGATGTTATTCAATTCCGTCGTTCGCTGTTTGGCCTGTGTGTAGCGGTTATCTGCATAAATATTACCTTCCATTAGCCCATGCCCTGCCCGGCTGGAAACGCTTTTTTCCTTTTGGCTGATGAGGAGTATGTCGTCGTGGAAGGATTGAAAAACAGAATGAGCGGCAGTGTATGGTATCGCGTAAAGGTTGGAGGCTTCGGGAATGGCGCCGGTTTCGCCCCATACGGCCAGCTTAGGATATACCGACCGACAGGCACTGCCTGATCCCAGACGAGCGATGTAAGATGCTTTTTGATAGAATACCTCTTGGTTATTTAAACTACCGAAAAGCTGTTTTTCCATACTACAAAGGCACAAGGCCAGCGCGCTCATGGCTGAGGCAGAAGATGCGATACCCGCCGAGTGCGGGAACGAATTGCGTGTTTGAATGGTCCATTCTAACTGCCGGAGGAAAGGAAATACATCAATGATGCTTTCCATGAAGCCCAATACTTTGCTTCGGAACGCTTCATTGGGCTGGTTTTGGAAGAAAAGGTTCAGGCTTATTTGATTGTAATTACCGGTCTTTGGCTTGTATTCTAACCACGTTTCCGTGTAGGCGTTTTTTAGCGTAAAGCTGATGGATGGATTTCTGGGTAGTTGAGTGCCATATTTGCCCCAGTATTTTATGATGGCCAAATTGGACGGGCTTCTCCAGCCTACACTACCTGGCTTGGTATTGGCGGAATCTATGACCAATTTTGAGTTCTTGTAGTCTGTCATGGTGCGTGTTTAATGTTCCACGTGGAACATATTAGGCGTATTGATTGAGTAGGTGTTTTTTGAAGACGTCAAAATTAGTGTCTGTGAGCGTTGCTTCTTTAGGTTTGTTAGCTAAGGTGGATAATCTTTCTGGTATATCTATTGACTGATTGAGTATGTCGTTCATGTCGTTGAGGAATTTTGCTGGATGTGCTGTCTCCAATAAAACACCGATTGTGTCTGGATGTTTTTGCTGGTACTCGCCTAAAGCAAGGTAGGCTACGGCACCGTGCGGGTCAATGATGTAGTTGTGTTTTGAGTAAACTTCTTGAACGGCCTTTCTTGTTTGGCTGTCATTGTATGCGTAGCCAGAGATAGAGGCGGTCATATTGTTCCACGTGGAACAATTCTCTTTGGAAAAGAAGTCCAGCATACGAGCGAAATTGGACGGATTGCCCACGTCCATTGCATTGGAGAGCGTGCGTGTGGAGGGTCTTGGGGTGTACTGTCCGGTATGAAGGTATTGAGGTACTACATCGTTGATATTGGTGGCAGCAATGAAATGATGTACCGGGAGGCCCATTCGATGTGCAATCAGTCCGGCTGTGAGGTTGCCGAAGTTGCCACTCGGTACGCAAAAAACAATAGGCGTAGTCCCATCGCTGACCTGTTTGTATGCCTCAAAATAGTAAAAGCTTTGTGGTATCAATCTGGCAATGTTGATGGAATTGGCAGAACTGAGCCGTATGGCCGAACTGAGTTCGGCGTCTAAAAAAGCCTGCTTGACCAAAGCCTGGCAATCGTCGAAAGTACCCTGTACTTCCAATGCCTTTACATTGTGTCCCAATGTGGTGAGTTGCTTTTCCTGCAACATGCTCACCTTGCCGGAAGGATAAAGAATGACCACCTCAATGCCGGGCGTCTGGTAAAAACCTGCCGCCACTGCGCCGCCCGTATCGCCGGAAGTAGCCACGAGAATGACCAATTGACGATTTTCGCCTTTGTTGAAATAGCTCATCAATTGCGCCATAAACCGCGCACCGAAATCCTTGAAAGCCAAAGACGGGCCATGAAAAAGCTCCAATACATATTTTTGCTCGTCCAAGCGATGCACCGGGGCTGGGAAATTTACGGCCTCGGCAATGATCTTTTTGAGGTCGTTTTTGGGAATGGCGCCTTGCATCAGCGTGTCGGCCACTTGAAATGCTATTTCCTGAAAGCTGAACGATTTCAAGTTGCGAATGAAGTTCTGATCTAAAGTTGGGATGTGCTGCGGCATGTACAGCCCGTTGTCTTCGGGCAGACCTTTGAAAACAGCTTCTTTGAGTGAGACCAACTTTTCTTTGTTGCGGGTGCTGTATAGTTGCATGGTAAAAGTATTAAAGCTCGATGGCGCCGTGCGGATTGACGGCAGAGATGAAAAGTTCGTTGCGTATGCCTGTTTCGGAAAATACCGCCTGCATGGCCTGTCCTGCCGCTTGGGCAACGGCCTCTCCCCTACACAGGGCAATCATAGACGGCCCGGCTCCTGAGATACTGCATCCCAGCGCGCCGGCAGATAAAGCAGCGGATTGCACCTGATGGAAATTGGGAATGAGTTGTGCCCGTTGCGGCTCGATAATGACATCGCGCAGAGAGCGGGCCATCAGTTCGTAGTCGCTGCGAAACAAGGCCGTGACGAAACCTCCCAGAAATCCACTTTGTTCAATATGTTGGCGGAGCGAAATATTCGGGGACAAAATACTCCTTGCGGTTTTGGTCAGTACCTCTACCTCCGGATAAACTACGGCTGCAAAAAGCTCGTCGGGAACAGGTAATGAGTGAACGTCTAAGTTTTGGTTGCTGCAAATCAAAATAATGCCACCGAGCAGGCTGGGCGCCACATTATCTGCATGAAAACCGCCGGATGCTAATTGCTCGCCGTGCATGGCAAAAGGCAGTAATTCCTTTTTGGAAAGCGGACTGCCCAATAGCAAATTGACGGCGTACGCCCCTCCTACCGCACTGGCTGCACTGGAACCCAAACCACTGCCGAATGGCATGCGCTTGTGTATCTCCAATTCGATGCCCCAATCGGGCTGCCCCAGATGCCGCAGCAAACTGAGCGCTGCAAAACCAGCCGTATTTTTTTCTGCTTCATAAGGCAATTTACCTTCGTCGCCGGTGATGCTTACAATGCGGAGTCCGGGAACATCGCTGCGGCGGGCAACGATCTCGTCGCCGGGCTTGGTCAGCGCCAAGCCGAGAATATCAAACCCCACAATGGCATTGCCTACGGATGCAGGCGCAAAGACGCGAACTTCTTTTTTCATTATTTCATGGTATTGCAAAACGGTGCGCGTGTTTAAAGAAAATTGGCAATCTTGATGATTTCTGCAAAAACACCCGCTGCCGTTACTTCTGCACCGGCGCCTGGCCCGCGTACCACCAAGGGGCGCTCTTTGTATCGCTCGGTGGTAAATACTATCATATTGTCGCTGCCGCTTAGTCCGTAGAATGGATGCTGGATGTCAACAGAATCGAGACCAATACTGGCTTTTCCATGATCCAACTTGGCAATCATGCGCAATTTTTTGCCGGCTGTTTCTGCCTCTGTCCGCAGCGATTCAAACCAATCGTCAGCATTTTCCAATTCTGCCAGAAAATCTTCCACAGTAGCAGCTTTTTGACAGGCTTCGGGAAGTAATGGATGAATGGCAATGTCTTCTGCTTCGAGCATCATGCCGGTTTCGCGGGCCAGAATCAACAATTTTCGGCGCACATCTAAGCAACTCAGGTCGTCGCGTGGATCAGGTTCTGTGTAGCCGAGTTCCATCGCCTGCCGAACGGTTTGACTGAAACGCACGCCTTTTTGAAACGTATTAAAAATATAGGAAAGCGTACCGGAAAGCACGCCCTCAATGCGCAAAATGCGGTCGCCGCTGTCGGCCAAATCCCGGAGTACGGAAATAACAGGCAAACCCGCGCCGACATTGGTTTCGTACTCAAACAACACGCCTCTTTTCGCTGCTATGGTTTTGAGCCGTTGGTATTGAATAAAAGAGGACGACGCGGCTATTTTATTGGGCGTAGAAATGGAAATGCTGGAGTCGAGCACATTTTCGTAATGAGCAGCCGCCTGTCCGCCCGAAGTATTGTCAATAAAAATGGTGTTCGGCAGATTCAGCGTTTTCATTTGCTGTACAAAAGCGCCGATATCACTACTCAACTCGGATTGCGCCAACGTCTCTTTCCAGGAATCCAACGCAATGCCGTCGGTATTGAAAAGCATTTTGCGGCTGTTGGCCAATCCTACTATTTTGATCTCCATCGCCCGTTTCTCGCGGAGATAGGCAGATTGCTGTTTTATCTGTTCTAACAATGTACTTCCGATTAATCCGGCGCCGATAATAAACAAATGCACATCCTGCGTATCGGAAAGAAAGAAGGCTTCGTGCAAGGTATTCAGAGCCTTGGCTTCGTCTTCTTTATTGACGACGATGGAGATATTGAGTTCAGAAGAGCCTTGCGCTATGGCCACCACATTGATGCCGTTTTTGCCCAGCGCCTGAAAAAGTTGCCCGGCAATACCCGGTCGGTAGCGCATGTTTTCGCCGATAACGGCAATGACGGAAAGCCCGGTCTCAACCTTCACCGGTTCGGTCCAGCCGCGTTGAATCTCGGCGCTGAATTCCTTTTCCACCGTTTTGCGCGCCTTGGCGGCCAATTGCGGCGGAATGGCGAAGGTGATGGAATGTTCGGACGAACCCTGCGTAATGAGGATGATGTTGATGCCGTTGCCCGCCAGCGCGTTGAAAAGTCTGCCGGCAGTACCTACCGAGCCGACCATGCCGCTGCCCTGAAGCGTAAGCAGTGCTACCTCATTGATGGAAGAAAGCCCCTTGACCGGCAAAGTACCCGGATCGGCTTTTTCTGAAACGAGCGTGCCGGGAAAGCCGGGATTGAAGGTGTTTTTGATGACCAAAGGTATCTTCTTGGCCAAAGCCGGCTGTATGGTGGGCGGATAAATGACTTTGGCCCCGAAATGCGACATTTCCATCGCCTCGGCGTAAGTCATGCTGTCCAAGGTAAAAGCCTTTTTCACTTTGCGCGGATCGGCGGTGAGCACGCCGTCCACATCCGTCCAGATTTCGATAACGGTGGCGTCCAAAGCGGCGCCTACAATGGCTGCGGTGTAGTCGGAACCGCCCCGGCCTAGGGTGGTCGTGAGGCCACTTTTAGAAGAGCCGACAAATCCTGTAATAGATTGAATTTCAGGATTTTGAGAAAAGTATTCAACAATTTTTTCGTTGGTGGTCTCAAAGTCCACGCGGGCGCTGCCAAACCGATTGTCGGTTTTGATGACTTTCCGGGCATCCAAATAAGCGGCATTGATACCTGCCTGCCGCATCACCTGCGCGATGAGGAAAGATGAATTGCGCTCGCCGAAACTCAGCACATAATCCATGCTGCGCGGAGAGGCTTCCCGCACTAGGAAGATGCCGTAGAGCAGGCTTTTGAGCACCTCGAAATTGGTTTCCAATTCCGGCTGCGCCTGTTGCAGATAGCCCTCGCGGAGGAGTTCGGCGGCCGCGTCCAAATGGCGTTGGCGCACGGTTTCGTACAAATCCAGATAGGAAGCATCTCCGTCGGCAGCCTTCGTACCCATAGCAATGAGGGCATCGGTGACGCCGGAAAACGCGGAAAAAACGACCGCAAACTTCTCACCTTGCTGGTAATAGCTTTTCAGGATTTCGACGAGGCCGCGGATGCGTTCGGGCGTTCCGACAGATGAGCCTCCGAATTTCAACACTTTCATGTTCGATGGGATTGAAAATGAAGCCGCAAAGGTAGGGAATTGTCTGTCGTAATTTTGCACAAAGAGCGACCTCATCGTACTACGGGTGAAAACTGCGGCTTATTGGCAGGATGAATGTATTTTTGCAGACAAGAAAAACCGAGCGTATGAAAAGAGAGGACATTATTGCTCAGGTACTGCACTACTTCAATCTGGAGGCGGAAGTAGATGATTATGATAAAATACATGAGAGCATCACCAAAGACATCGTATTTAAAGGCACCAACCTCTGGATTCTGATCTTTGCCATCGTTGTGGCTTCGGTGGGACTGAACATGAATTCCACCGCCGTCATCATCGGCGCCATGTTGATTTCTCCGCTCATGGGGCCTATCAACGGCATGGGTTACAGCATTGCTACTTATGATTTTCCGCTGTTTCGGATGGCCCTCAAGAATTTCGGTTTTGCCGTAGCGGCCAGTTTGTTTACCTCCATGATGTATTTCATCATCAGTCCCATTTCGACGGCACATTCTGAACTCTTAGCCCGAACCAGTCCTACCATTTACGACGTATTGATAGCCATGTTCGGCGGTTTGGCAGGCATTGTGGCCATCAGCAGCAAGCAAAAAGGCAATGTCATTCCCGGCGTCGCCATTGCTACCGCCTTGATGCCGCCCTTGTGTACGGCGGGCTATGGGCTGGCTACCGGGCAGTTTGCTTACTTTTTCGGAGCGTTTTATCTGTTTGCCATCAACACGGTGTTCATTGCGCTGTCTTCGGTCATCATCTCTCAGATTTTGAAATTCCCTATCCGGGCTTCGCTGGAGGCGGCAGAAAAAGTGCGGGTGAATCGGGCCATCTCCGCCGTCATCATATTGATGCTCATTCCCAGTATTTATTTTGGTTATAACTTGGTACAAAAAGAACGCTTTTCAGAAAATGCGGCCAAGTATGTTCAAAATGTGAGCGTGGTGGAGGGCAATTACCTGCTCAAACACGAAATAAACGCCGACAGAAAAACCATTGATCTGACCTACGGCGGAGCTTCTTTGAGTGATGAAGATAAAAAATACATCCAAGAAAAAGCGGGCGACTTTTCTCTCAAGGATGCAACCATCCATTTCCAGCAGGGATTGGTGATCGGAGAGATTGCATCCGGTAAAGCGGAGGTAGAAAGTCTCAAATCAGAACTGAGCCGCCTCAACAGGGTCATCAGAGAAAAAGACGAGTACATAGACAGTACGTTTCAGGTGAGATTTACCGGCAGGCAGATTTTGGAGGAAATCAAGCCGCTGTATCCTCAAATCGTTTCCTGTGCCTTTGCCGATACTTACATTTTCGATGTCTCGGATAAACCCTTAGAGGTGAGCATGGTTATTTTTGGAATAACGGGCGATCCCCTCAAAGAACCCGATCAACTCAAAATCGAAGCCTGGCTGCGTTCCAGGTTGCAAAACGACCGGGTGCGGGTGTATTTTGAAAAAAAATCTCCGGGAACGGTGCCGCAAAGATGAATTGGAGCAGGGAACCGCTATTTTATCAGAAAAAAATCTGCATTGATGACCACCGAAGACTTTCGCGCTATACAGGATACGGTTCCCAAAGACCCCGGCGTCTATAAATTCATAGACGAAGAAGACCGCATTTTGTACGTCGGCAAGGCCAAAAACCTGCGCAACCGGCTCTCCTCGTACTTCGGCGAACGCGTGGACCGCGCCTATCGCACCCGGCTGATGGTGAAAAATGCCCTGCGCATCGAGTTCACCATCGTGGAAACGGAAGCGGATGCCCTGCTGCTGGAAAACTCGCTCATCAAGCGCTACCAGCCCCGCTACAACGTGCGCCTCAAAGACGACAAGTCGTACAGCTACATCTGCATCAAAAACGAACGCTTTCCCCGCGTATTCCTCACCCGCCGCGTCATCCGAGACGGCTCCACCTACTTCGGCCCATACACCTCCGGTGCGCGGCTCAAAATCATCCTCGATCTCATCAAGCAGTTGTTTCCGCTGCGTACCTGCAATTTCCTGCTCAGCGAGGACAACGTGGCCGCCGGCAAGTTCAAAGTCTGTCTGGAATACCACATCAAAAACTGCTTCGGTCCCTGCGAAGGTTTGGAAGACGAGACCGCCTACAACGAGCGCGTATCGCAGATCAAAAACATGCTCAAAGGGCATTTCACGGCGGTGATTGCGCATTTTAAAAATGAAATGCAGCGCCACGCCGAGGAACTGGAGTTTGAAAAAGCCCAGCAAATCAAGGAAAAATTGGCCGTTTTTGAAGACTATCAGGGCAAGTCCACCGTAGTGAGCGCCACCATCCGCGACGTGGACGTGTTTGCCATCGCCGCCGACGACAAGGAAGCCTACGTCAACTATCTCAAGGTGGTGAATGGCGCCATCATCCACACCCATACCCAGGAAATGGTGAAAAATTTGGACGAAGACGAGGCCGATTTGCTCGCTTTTGCCATCCCCGAACTGCGCGACCGATTCCAGAGCATTGCCCCGGAGATCATCGTGCCGTTTGAGGTAGCCCTGCCCGAACCGGCCCCTCAAATCACCATTCCCAAAATCGGCGACAAGCGCAAACTGCTCGACCTCTCGGAAAAAAATGTGCGCTACCACCTACTGCAGCGCCGCAAGGAAGAAGCCTCCAAAACCAAGCGTCAAACGCCCGCCGAACGCATTCTTCGCACGCTCCAACAAGACTTACACATGAAGGAACTGCCCATGCACCTCGAATGCTTCGACAATTCCAACATACAGGGCAGCAATCCGGCATCGGCCTGCGTGGTGTTCAAAAACGCCAGGCCCTCCAAAAAAGACTACCGGCATTTCCAGATCAAGACGGTAGAAGGTCCCAACGACTTTGCCAGCATGGAGGAAGTGGTGCTGCGCCGCTATCGCCGCCTGCTCGACGAAGGGCAACCCCTACCCCAACTCATCATCATAGACGGCGGCAAAGGGCAACTCAGCGCCGCCATGAAAAGCATCGAAACCTTAGGCATCGCCGAGCGGGTGACGGTGATCGGCATAGCCAAAAAATTGGAAGAAATCTTCTTTCCCGGCGACTCCACGCCGCTGCACATCAACAAAAAGTCGGAATCGCTCAAGCTCATACAGCAGGCCCGCAACGAAGCCCACCGCTTCAGCCTCGCCTATCACCGCAACCGCCGCTCGCGCAGTTTCCTGCAAACAGAACTCACCACCATTCCTGGCATCGGAACCAAAACCGCCGAAAAACTGCTCTCGCACTTCGGTTCGGTGAAAAAACTCCGCGAAGCCACCGTAGCCCAAATGGCCGAGGTGGTGGGCATGGCTGCGGCGAAGAAGGTGAGCGCCGGGCTGGGGGCTGTGTGAGGCGCTGACTTCCGGTCAGCTCCTCACTTGGAGGGAAGGCAGAGCGAAGTCAGGATAACTTCCGGTCAGCTTCTCACTCAGAGGGGCATGGAATCTCGCGCTGGCGCGCTAATTACCAGCAGTCAGTATTTCGACTTATTATGGGATATGTCACAAATATTTACTATTTTTGTAAAATAATCATGGTTTATGAAGATTCTGCATACTGCAACAGGCGAGTATAAAGACGCCGAGGTTGTGCCGGTAGCCGAAAAAGACTATGATTATATTAAAAATTGTGGCAGGTTTGTTTTCGATTGGCGCACCGAAAATCGCCTTGGGTTTGAAGTGTATAAAATTGCGCTCAAAGAGTATGAAGATCACATATTAGGTTTGTTGTCTTTAAGAGACATCCAGCAGGAATTGAGAATACACGTCAATCTGGTTGAAGTGTCATCGGACAACATTGGAGCAGGTAAAATATATGATCGAATAGCCGGCAGTTTATTAGGGTTTGCATCCCAAATGGCTTTTGAAAAATCTTATGACGGCTTCGTTTCATTGATACCCAAAACCGATCTCATTGATCATTACTGCCAAAAGTATGGATTCAGCCGGGTGGGCAAAAGTTTGGCCGTTGAAGGCGCGGGTTCTTTAGCCATCATTCAAAACTATTTATGAAATGAGTGAATACAAAAAAATATATGAGCACTTGTCTGAGCAACTGGCACAGGAAGATATCGCCGATGGCTATCTGATTCCTGCGGATTTGACGGAAGAAGAAAGAGCAGGCGCGGAGCAGGAAATTCGGGAATACCGTTTGAAAAAACTAAGTACCCGAACTGAATCAGAGCGCTTGTTGTCGGAACTTACCCGGCTCAGACTGTCTGTTCACCGGTATTTAGAATCCGGCGTCTATTCCAGCGATTATTCATTTGACGAAGTGCTGAAGGAAATGATTGCCATCATGCGGAAGACCAAAAAAGAGGTGGCAAATGATCTGGACGTGCATTATACGCGATTGAGCAGGATTTTGAATGAACGGGAAGAACCTAATTTAAGCCTCATGTATCGTTTGGAAAAATACTCCGACCGAATCATACCTGCTATTTATTGGTGGAAACTGATGATTCGGAAACAAGAGTTCCTCATCAGCGAGGATCAAAATCAAAGGCTGATCGAGGGTCGGCGGGTGAAAAATTACCTGGAATTCAGCGGCTGAGCGTGCAGGGCTGCGGGAGGCGCTGACTTCCTCATTCGGGCAGTCAAAGTATCAAACAAAAAAACAATAGCGATGCACTTCGAAGCCTTTTTTACCCAATTTCCGAATGTAGCGGAACATGAAACCCGCGTACTGACCGTACTAAAAAACGCTGATACCAAGCTGCCTGTGGGTGAATACGGCTTTGTAGAGTTTTTCTGTAAAGACAGAAAATGCGATTGCCGCAGAGTAATGGTGCAGGTGTTCGGACCAGATATGGAAAAAACCGGAAGACCTACGGCTGTTTTTTCCTATGGCTGGGAACCGAAATCCTTCTACCGCTCATGGTTTCCCTTCCTGCCCGATGAGGAACTGAACTGGTTCAAAGGGCCGGCAATAGACCCGTATCAGCCCCAATCTCAATACAGTCAGGAGCTTTTTGGAGCGTTCCTCGAAATGCTGAAAGACAAAAACTACAAGGAGCGCATCATACGGCATTACGTCATGCAAAAGCAAAAAAGCGGCATGAAAACCCCCAAAGATTTGTTGCCCTGGTCGAGTGGTATGCGCGACTGTGGCTGCGGAAGCGGGCTGAAATTCAAGGATTGCTGCGGCAAAGATTGCTTTGGGAGGCGGTGAGTTCGGGCGGTGGCTACCCCAGCCTGCTCATTTTGCGCTGTTACTCAACACTTTCTAAAAAAAGAATTATCTTGGCGGCTGTTTTTGAAAAGAAATACTGACGTCTATTCTGCCATGACCCTTCGCGAACTCAAAGAAACGGCCAAATCCCATATCGGGAAGAGCGAATTCGAAGGCGTATTCGATCTGCTTTCGAGGCGTCTCAATTCCGCGCGCGAGGCATTCAACCAATTGACTCAATTGAGTTCGCGCTACAATCGCGTATTCAAAGACGACATGGGCGGCGTGGTTTCCCGCGAAAACGCAACATTGGAATACAACCAGATTGCACAGGCGCTGCTCCGGCTCATCAACGACCTGCGCGAAGACGACCTCGGCGACGGCGGCGATTTGGAAGACCCTTTGGATGCCGAAGCCCGCAACATCTCCGTTGACGTACTCATTACGCCGCTTTTTCTGGTCAATTGCGACCGTCGTAAACCCGTTCGCCTCTTTTGGCGGGCCTTCAACCAGTATCTTGAGCAAAAGCGCCATTTCCAGTTTTACTTTCTGCCCTCCTGCCCTTCCCAACAACCGGAGAGCTTTGCCGAGCGCACTGTTCAGGAATTGTTGGAAAAGGAATTGGACAAAGTCAACGAGGCCTTCGATTTTCGCCGCAGAGCCGACGAGCGTCTGTTCATAGAACCACTTCCGCTCGGTATCAATGAAGCTGGCTGCCAAAAGGCATTCAAAAAGTATTTCACAGAGCGATTCGGCTTGGCCAATTCCGGCGTGTCGTTTGAAGACTACATCCGCTCCGGCCTGCCCAAGTTGCCCTGGCAATATGTGGCAACCGCGTTCAAAATAACACCCGATGACTGGGACGATGAGATCACCGGGCCTTACATCGAGTGGATCATGGACTCCTTCAGCCAAACCGGCCCCGATATCCCTACCTTCATTTTCTTTTTCGTAGTGGCGGTGAAGAACGCCCATCGCTCCGATGTGCCCATGCGCGGCAGCGCCCGCGAGGCCCTCGACGGCGTTCGCAAACTGGCGGAAAAACGACCTGCCGAGGCCACCCTGATAGACCCGTTGCCCCCTGTACCTGCCGACGACCTGGAAGAATGGTTGGAAAAGCTCGGCAGCGTACCCCAGAACCAAAAACAGCGCATCATCGCGCTGTTAGCTGCCCGCCTTAAAGACGACGAGGAAGCCTGGTTCCGGCAAAACAATGAATTCAACATGGAACACATCGAGGATTTTCAGCAAAAAGTATATCACAGCCACAAGCACAAATAAGCCTGCGTATGTCTTATTACTCATTGGAAAAACGACAGGAATACCTGCAACAGCCGGCCCAACGGAAGCCGCTGCCTCCATTCGCGCTCAATTCGCGCATCAATGCGCCGGAACTGTATCAGCCCTCGCCCGAACTGGCCGATGCCGTCAACGTAGCCCTGCGCCTGGGCCTGCCCCTGCTGCTCACCGGCGAACCCGGCTCCGGCAAAACGCAGTTGGCCGACCACTTGGCCTGGTTTTTCGACCTCGGCGAGCCGCTCGTTTTTAATGCCCAAACTACCTCCACCGCCTCCGACCTGTTCTATCAGTACGATGCGCTGGGGCATTTTCAGTACAGCCAAAACAGCAAAGAGCCGCTCAGCGCCGAGGAGTTGGAGCGCCGCTTCATCCGTTACAAAGGGCTGGGCGAGGCCATCCGCTCTCAACGCCGCCGACTGGTGCTCATTGACGAAATTGACAAGGCGCCCCGCGACCTGCCCAACGACGTGCTGGCCGCCATCGAAAAATTGGAGTTTCAGGTGCCTGAAATCGGCAAACCTTTCAAAACCTCTGCCGATAACCGCCCGGTCATCATCCTGACGAGCAATTCGGAAAAAAACCTGCCCGACGCCTTTCTGCGCCGCGTGGTCTATTTCCACATCGAGTTTCCCACCCCGGAGAAAATGCTCGAAATCGTAAGCGCCAAAATTTCCGGCCTCAGCGCAGAGCAATTGCAACCGGTCATTGACCACTTCTACGCCATTCGCACCGACCGCCAACTTAAACTCAATAAGTATCCGGCTACGGCCGAACTGCTTCAGTGGTCGGCCTACTTGCATGAAGCAGCGTTTCCGTTGAAGAAATTGGGCAATATGGACCGAATGAGCGACGAGGAACTGCGCGAACTGAAGACTTCATATTCCATTCTCGCCAAAACGCGGGAAGACCTGGCCGCTCTGATCAAACGCTTGGATAACTGACGCGCTCCCAATGTCGAACCGCCTGTTCATCCGCCGCTTGACTGCCGGTTTATTCGGCGCCTTGCAAGCCAAGGGATATCCCCTGGGGCCGGGCAAGCTCATGCAGGTGGAGGAACTCTTGCAGCAACTGCCGCAGGATACGGAGCCTGAGGCATTGCGCACGCTCCTGGCGCCCCTGCTGACTTCGAATGCGGAAGAGCAACGGAGTTTTTATGAGCTGTTTGATCAGACACTGGCTGCCCTGCCGCCGCTTGACGAACCGCAGAACATCGAGTCGGAACTCAGCCCGACCTCCTCCGGCCCGGACACCGAAACCCGCCGGCGCCGCTACCTCCTGGCCGCCCTGCTCGCCCTCGTAGCCCTTGCCGGCTTCATTCTGGATGCGAAAACGCCTTTCACCTGGCTGCCCTTGGCCGCCGCTCTTATCTCTGCCGTCGTTGCCGGTTGGAAGCTACCGCCCCGCCGCAGCACCCGCCTGCGCTACCTGCTCGCCTTGCCTTTGCTGGCCGCTGCCGGTTTTGCCATCAAATTGCTATTGCTGCCGCCCGACCCTGCCGACATACCGAAACCACCGCCCCGCGTGGAGCGCTTCGCTGTAGAGCAGGGCCAAACCGTTTCCCGCCCGCTCCCACCGTCTGCCGACACCGCCCGACTCCTCGCCTGTGCTACCTGCAACGGGCAGCCCGGCGGCGAAACACCCTCCGGCGGACGCTTCACCATAGATACTTCCGGCCTGCTCCAATACACCGCCTCTCAGGATGCCGCGCCCGGCAGTGTGGACAGCATCTGCGTGGAAGCCCTGTACGCCGGCCGAAAGGACACCGTATATTTCGTGGCAGACCTCATCGCCGGGCAAAAGCCGGACACCGGGCCGGGCACCGACCTCATCGCCGAAATGCCCCTGCCCTTCCCCCGCAGCCTCTCCGAAATAGAAGTGGACCCCGCCGCACAGGCCCGCGCCGACTTCTACCGCCGCTACCAGTGGCCCCTCAAAGCCCTGCTCTTCCTGCTCACGGGCTTTGCGCTCTGGGCCTTTATGTCATGGAACGAGCGCCGCCGAGCCAAATTCGTAGCCGAAATAGAGCAGCGCGACAGCCCGCCCTATGTGTGGCGCATAGAAACGGGCGAGGAGCACCGCATAGAGTTTGAAGAAAGCCTGGCCCTGCTGCTCAACCGCCTGCGCCGACGCGAAAGCGCCGAAGCCCGCCGCATAGACGTGCGCGCTACCGTGAAAGCCAGTGCCCGCAAAGCCGGCCGCGCCGACCTGGTGTACCGCGAGCAGACCCGCCCGCCGGAGTACCTCCTGCTCATTGACCGCTTTGACGCCAACGATCACCGCGCCCGCCTCTTCGACGCGCTGTATCAGGAACTGCTCCGCGTGGAAGTGCCCGCCGAGCGCTTCTTCTACCAGGGCGACCCCCGCGTATGTTTCAACGAGGCGCACCCCGACGGCCTGCCCCTCAGCGAACTGCTGCACCGCCACCGCGACGCCCGACTCCTGCTCATCGGCGAAGGCCAGCGCCTCATCGTGCCCAGCACCGGGCAGCTTGCGCCCTGGGCAAACCTCTTTTCCGGCTGGCGCCGCCGCGCCCTGCTGCTGCCCAAACCCACCCGCGAGTGGGGCCGCCGAGAGCAAACCTTAGCCAGACTCTTTGCCCTGGCCCCCGCTACCGTGCAGGGCCTCGACCTGACGCTGGAGCATTTTGAAACCCTCGAACAGCGCAGCCCCGCCGACATCCTGCGCCGCGTGACCGATGCCGTAGCCGAGCCTTTCCAGTTTGAAGGCAGTCTCCTGAGCAGCCTGCGCCGCCACTTTGCCGAGCCCCTCATCCAGTGGATAGCCGCCTGCGCCGTGTATCCCGCCCTGCATTGGGACCTCACCCTCTACTTGGGCCGCACCCTCTCCGACCCCGACACACCCTCCCTGCTCAGCGCCACCCACCTGCGCCAATTGGCCCGCCTGCCCTGGTTTGTGCAGGGCCGCATACCTGAAAACGCCCGCCTCCAACTCATAGAATATTTGGCTGAACAGGGCCTCGAAACCCGCGTGCGCCGCGCTTTGGACGAACTCCTGCGCTCTGCCCCCGCCCCTGCGCAAGGCTCCGTAGCCTGGGACGACTACCGCATGAACGTCATCCTCAACGAGCTGATGATGCAACCCGATGCCGCCCGTCGCCGCGCCTTGGAGGCCGAGTTTGAGCGCTTCCTCGCTGCCGGCAAGCAGCCCGACTTCGTGAGTTTCAAACAACTGCAGCGGCAGCCCTCCCGCCTCGACGTGGTAGTGCCCGACAACTGGAAAAAATACCTCTTCCGCCACGGCTCCGCCCGCTTTGGCCTGCGCTACTATGCCCGCCTGCTGCCCCTGCTGCTCGTAGCCGCTCTCTGCATTGCTTTGGCTCCGGTAAAAAACCGCGTGTGCAACGGCGAAACGGTGCGCTACCAGGAGCGTCTGCTCTGCCTGAGCGACGCCGATGCTCACCTGCTCTATTTGGAATACCTGACCCGCGACGCCATAGACGCCCGTGCCCACGACCGGGCCGACAGCCTGCGCGCCGAGGCGAGCAATGTAGCCCGCGGCACTGCGCCCCCCGCCGACACCCTGCCCTACTACCGCAATACCGCTGCCTGGTACTACAATGCCGGCGCCCGCTACTACAACTGCTACCGCCGCCCCGATGCCGCCTGCGTACCTGCGACTTTAGTCGCCGACAGCCTGCCCGCCTTGGCCTGCGACCACTTCCGCCGCGCCGGCGCCTTGCATACCGCAGCTACCGGCGAGCAGGGCATTGAGTTCTTCAGCGCCATGCAGCGCGCCTGCCCGCAGGACGCCGCTACCGCCCCCGACACCGCCCGCTTCACCCTCCGCGGCAGGGTACTCGACGACGCTACCGGCCGGCCCATACCCGGGGCGCAGATACAAGCCGCCGCCGATGCCGCCATTTACAGAGCGAAAACCGGGCCGGATGGGAGCTATTCCATAGACGGTGTGCGGGCCGCGGCTCAACTGAAGATCAATGTGACCGCCGCCGACTACGCCCCGGCCTCGCTGGACCTGCCTGTGCGCACTACACTGCCGGACATACGCCTGCGCATGGACGCCGCCGCCCGCGAACGCGCCGACTGGGCACGCGCTACTTCCGCCAATACCCCCGAAGCCTACAGCGCGTACTTGGCCGAGCACCCCGACGGCCCCAATGCCGCCGAAGCCCGCCGCCGGCAAGCCGAGGGGCTGAGCACCCGCGAGCGCAACGACTGGGAAGAAGCACAGCGCGCCGGCACCATAACCGCCTACGAGCGCTACAAGAGCCGGCACCCCAATGGCGCCTTTGTGCCACAGGCCGATGCCGCCATCAGGGTCTTGCAAGCCAAAGCCGCCGCCGATGCCGCCATAGCTGCCAACACCATAGCTGCCTACGATGCCTTCCTGAGTGGCCCGCACAAGGACAGCGAGCAGGCCCCCGACCTGCGCCGCCGCCGCGACGCACTGCAGGAAGCCGCCGACTACCGCGGGGCTGTAGCCGCCGATACCCGCGCTGCGTATGATGCCTACTTGGCCAAGTGGCCCAATGGGGCCAATGCCGCCGATGTGCGTAAGCGGAGGGAGGCTACTATACCTGCTACCGATACACCCCGCCCCGCCATGGTCTCCATACCCGGCGGAACCTTCCAGATGGGGGATGTGATGGGGGATAAAGAATACGGCAACGAAACCGTCCATACCGTCACCGTGAGCGGCTTCCAAATTGGGGCGTATGAGGTGACTTTTGAAGAATACGATGCCTTCTGCACCGCCACCGGCCGCACCAAACCTGAAGATGAAGGCTGGGGCCGCGGTCGCAGGCCGGTCATCAATGTGAGTTGGCAAGATGTCGTGGCCTACTGCAACTGGCTCAGCACACAGCACGGCTTCCAGCCGGTATATACCATCAGCGGCAGCAATGTCACCGCCAACTGGAACGCCAACGGCTACCGCCTGCCCACCGAGGCCGAGTGGGAGTACGCGGCCCGCGAAGGCGGCAAAAAAGTGCGCTTCGGCAATGGGAAGGATATAGCCGATCCGAAGGAGATCAATTTTGACGGAAGCGCTTCTTACAAACAGCCGTATTCCGTAGTTGGCGAATATAGGAGAAAAACCGTAACAGTGGGCAGCTTCCGGCCCAATGCGCTGGGCTTATACGATATGAGCGGCAATGTGTGGGAATGGTGCTGGGACTGGTACGGCAGCTACCCGACGGGAGCGCAAAACAATCCAAAGGGTGCGGATCAGGGCTCTTACCGCGTGGACCGCGGCGGCGGTTGGTTCGGCTATCCGCAGTACTGCCGCGCTGCGCGTCGCGACGGCGGCACGCCGGCGATTCGCGACCACGGCCTCGGCTTCCGCCTCGCCCGCAGTTAGGAGGTTTGCCTATCTCGGCCTAACTATGAGCAAAAGAGGAAGCGAAACAGCAGCGATGACCGGAACAGGCGGCAGGCGGAGCGCCGCCAGTGAAGGGAATGCTGCTGTGAAGCAATGTATAATTGGCATTGATGGGGCGTAAGCCCCGAAAATTTTTAAAAAAATGCAAATAAAAGTGATCAGCGTGCCGGTATCAGGCGGCGACAGCATGAATGAGGAGTTGAACAAGTTTCTGCGCGGGCACAAGGTGGTGCAGGTAGAACAGCAGTTGATAACGGATACGTCTGGTGCATACTGGACGTTCTGCATACGGTATGTGGAAGGAGGCTCGGCGGTGGGTAGCGGCGAGCGCAAAGAGCGCATTGACTATCGGGAGCTACTGACCCCGGAGGTGTTTGCAAAGTTTGCCAGGCTCCGGGTGGCGCGAAAAAGCATCGCGGAAGGAGAAGGTATCCCGGCGTTTGCGGTATTCACAGACGCTGAACTGGCGGAGATGGCCCGGTTGGAAGAGCTGACGAAAACCTCCATGCAGCAGGTGAAAGGCGTGGGGGAGAAAAAGGCAGAGAAGTACGCGGCGCAATTCATAAAAGCCATGCAGCAGGATGAAGCGGGCCAATAACCTGCTGCCCCTCATTGAGGATATGGACAACCTGCGGCTGGCGTTCTGGAAAGCGGGCAAAGGCAAACGCCATGCTGCTGCAGTATTGGCCTATCAGGAAAATCTGGAAGCGAACCTGCGCGACCTGCAAGGCCAAATCCGGGCAGGCAGGGTGGAGGTAGGCGACTATCGCTACTTTCTGGTACATGAACCCAAAGAGCGGGAGATATGCGCCAGCGCTTTTCGGGAGCAGGTGCTGCACCATGCCTTGATGAATGTATGCCACCCGCTCGCGCCGAGATTCCATCTCGCGCGAGTATTATGCGGGTTCCACCCGCTTGTAAAGTGCGCCATTTCAGTGCAATCCCACGCTACGTCATGCCTGCCGGCGGCAGGGTCGCTCTACGGTCCCCTCTGCGCTGCTCTACGGTCCCCTCTACGTTTGTCCTAGTTTATCCCGCCGTAGCGGGACCGTAACGTAGTGGAGGAATCTGTACCATCTCCGCCGGCAACTCTACGAGGGTGCCGTGCGGGGTGGTACAGGTTCCTTCGCCATGCCTGCCGGCAGGCAGGGAACGACAAACGTAGAGCGAGCGTAGAGTGGCAGATGTAAAGGACAAACGTAGAGCGCAAACGTAGAGGGGCGAGTGCAGTGCGTGAGGCGCTGACTTCCGGCAAGTCGAAGTCAGGCGAAAACCGAAGCTACCGCCTGACCTCAACCCCAAAGCATCACTTCCCGAACATCGGCAGCGTTTTCGCCTCTTCTTCCGTAGCCGGTTTGAAACTGATGGCCGTGCCGCCGCCGGGCGCTAATTTCAGCGGCAGCGTCATATCCCGCTCGCGCCGAGATTCCATCTCGTGCGAGTATTATGCGGGTTCCACCCGCTTGTAAAGTGCGCCATTTCAGTGCAATCCCACGCTACGTCATGCCTGCCGGCGGCAGGGTCGCTCTACGGTCCCCTCTGCGCTGCTCTACGGTCCCCTCTACGTTTGTCCTAGTTTATCCCGCCGTAGCGGGACCGTAACGTAGTGGAGGAATCTGTACCATCTCCGCCGGCAACTCTACGAGGGTGCCGTGCGGGGTGGTACAGGTTCCTTCGCCATGCCTGCCGGCAGGCAGGGAACGACAAACGTAGAGCGAGCGTAGAGTGGCAGATGTAAAGGACAAACGTAGAGCGCAAACGTAGAGGGGCGAGTGCAGTGCGTGAGGCGCTGACTTCCGGCAAGTCGAAGTCAGGCGAAAACCGAAGCTACCGCCTGACCTCAACCCCAAAGCATCACTTCCCGAACATCGGCAGCGTTTTCGCCTCTTCCTCCGTAGCCGGTTTGAAACTGATGGCCGTGCCGCCGCCGGGCGCCAATTTCAGCGGCAGCGTCATATCTTTGGTAACCAATACTTTCTGAATGGCAACGGGGAATGGATTGCGCTCCCAGTCGGCGCCGGGACCGTCGGCGTAAATGTCGGCCACATACGTTTTGCCGGCATCGAGGAAGCTGAGGGAAGCGCTCAGTTCCCGCGCGTTTTCATCGGTAGTGCTGCCGAGGAACCAGTTGGGCGAGCCTTTGGCCTTGCGCACGGTGGTGAGGTAGTCGCCCACTTCGGCATTCAGCACGATTGTTTCATCCCAATCGGCAACCAGATCGCGCACAAATTGGAAAGCGGGTTTGCCCTCGTAGTTTTCGGGCAGGTCGGCAGCCATTTGGTGCGGGCTGTACAGCGTGACCATGACGGCCAATTGTTTGGCCACGGTGCTGTGTACGCGCTCGTCTTTTTTGTATTTGTCGAACAACACATCAAAAATGCCGGCCGTGTAATCGCCGGGGCCGCCCAACAGGCGCGTAAACGGCAAAATGACCGTGTGTTCGGGCGGATTGCCGGCGCTCCAGGCTTCGTATTCCGTGCCGCGCAGGCCCTCTCGGGTCATGTAGTTGGGCCAGGTTCGGCGCAGACCGGTGTCTTTGTTCGGCTCGTGCGCATTGATGGCAATGCCATATTTGGCGGCCAATTCTATCACTTTCTGGTAGTGGCGAATCATGTACTGTCCGTGGTGGCGCTCGCCTTTGGGGCGGATTTCGCCGGCATAACCGGTTTTCACCGCTTTGATGCCCAGGTCTTTGTACAATTGGAATGCTTTTTCCAAGTGTTTTTCATAATTCTCCACATCACCCGAAGTTTCGTGGTGCCCGATGATGGCCACGCCTTTTTCATTGGCATAACGCACCACTTCTTTGATGTCGAAATCGGGATAAGGCGTCACAAAATCGAAAAAGCCGATGGTGTCCATGCCCCAATATTCCCAGCCGGTGTTCCAGCCCTCGATGAGCAGGCCGCGAATGCCGTTGGCCGCGTTGAAATCAATGTGGCGCTTGGTGTTTTCGGTGGTGGCGCCATGCACCTGTCCGCCCATATTCGACCAGGAACCCTCTACGAAATCGCGGCGCCAGGTGGTTTTGCCGATGTGCATTTCCCACCAGATGCCGGTATAGACCATCGGTTCGATGTAGGAGAGGTCTTTCAATTTATTGGGATCGTTGAGGTTGAGAATCAGGTTGGATTCCACCAATCCTCCTGCGCGGTCGCTGATGGTGATGGTGCGCCAGGGCGTGCGAAGGGGTAGGGTAGCTTTTACGCGGTCGCCGTCGGCCCAGGGTACCAATTCGCTGACAAGGTCGGTATTGCCTTTCAGCGCCAGCGTCATGTCGGGGTAGTCCAATTGCCGGGCTTCGTGCAGGCTGATGTGAACGCCCTCGGCGGTGCGCAGGGTGATGGGCGTGTTGACGGCTTTGAAGTTGAGAATGCGGCGGTCAACCCGTTCATTTTCAGGCGCATATTTCGAGGCGTCTATTTTGCTCAGCGGCGTGGTTTCATACAAATATTCGTAGCTGTCAATGTCGGCGGGTTTCCACCAGGCGGTGTGGTCTCCGGTGAACCGGAATTCGGAATGTTCTTCCATGATGACGAAATTGGCCGGAATGCCTGGCTGTTCGGGGATGACGTAGTGGAATGCCACGCCGTCGTCGTAGGCCCGGAAGATGAGGTTCATCAGGCGGTTGGGCGCTTCTTTTTCGCGCAGATAGGCGGTGAGTTCGTTGTAGTGGTTGCGGATTTTACGGCGTTCGCCCCACACCGTTTCCCAAGTTTCATCAAAAGAGGAGTTGGAAAATTTGATGACCTCGAAATTGGCGCGCAGGGCAGGCTCGTCTTTCAGCGTGAAGCCGAGCGTGGAGCTGTCAATCAGCACTTTATCTGCCAAAAACACAGCATAAGCGGGCGATCCGTCGGATTTTAGCATGAATTCGAGTCGAATCTTGCCGCCGGGCGCCTGCAGCGTGGCTTGTGAAGGAGCGGGTTTTTTCATACATCCCGTTAAAAGGAACAGTGAAACGAAAAGGAAATACAAAATTCTCATGGCGTATTGATTTTTGAGGCGGAAAGTTAGGGAGTTTAGCTCGCTACCGGTGAGGGGGCTTTGTAATAATCCTGCCATAAAACAGCCCCATATTACGCCAGAGCGGCTACCTTTGTCGTTTAGTACAAAAAAATCATCCATTCATGATGTTCTCAACACGTTTTTTCGGAGCGCTGGTAGCGGTTATTTTGTCGGTCGGCGCCATGCAAGCTCAAAAGTACGGCCACCTCAATTTGGGCAATGCTGTGGCCATGATGCCTGAAACCAAAGCTGCCGACGCAGAATTGGAGGCGTTCCAAAAGCAGATGGTGGCCAAAGGCGAAGAAATGGCCAAAAAATTTCAGGAAAACTACAACAAGCTCGTGCAGGACGCCCAAACCGGCACCTTTCCTCCGGCTGCTCTCAAGAAGCGGGAAGAGGAATTGGTCAAAGAACGCGACGCCATCCTGAAATACGAGCAGGAAATTGAAGCCGCCGTTCAGAAAAAGCGCGAAGAACTGCTCAAGCCTATTTTTGATAAAGTGGAAAAAGCCATTGATGAAGTGGCCAAAGAAAACGGCTACCAATTGGTGTTCGATTCCAGCATTTTCAATACCCTGCTTTTTGCTCAGGACCAGGACGATCTGATGCCCTTGGTGAAGGCCAAGCTGGGGATACAGTAGGATTTTAAAATAATTGAATTTGTGCAATAGCTGCGAGTTGCGGGCCACGAGCTGCGAGTTTGGATATCCTTCCATAAATGCGCCGTTCATAAGGGGCGATAAAAAAATAAAGTGATCATTTTCGCCAAAGGATTAGATAAGT
>ERZ761609.147-NODE-147-length-96912-cov-12.356164_pt1 | contig 96912 bp, 83 predicted proteins | sample MGYA00511163_ERZ761609 | MGnify/ENA primary metagenome ERZ761609 (study PRJEB28899, sample SAMN02445070) | bioreactor sludge metagenome | biome: EBPR sludge | place: Australia: Brisbane, Thorneside Wastewater Treatment Plant | collected 2011-12-16 ...
AATTTCTTTGATTCCAATTGAGGAGAACGGGCAACATCTTAGTCCTGTTCTCCCTTCTCATATTAAAAATTACCTGATCGATATCGACGGTACGATCTGCGACGATATTCCAAATGAAGAGCCGTGGAGAATGGTCACTGCTGAGGTTTATCCGGATGCATTGATCACGCTGAATAAATGGTTTGATGAAGGTCATATCATCACCTTTTTCACTTCGCGTACCGAAGATCACCGCGAGGTTACCGAGGAATGGTTGAAAAAACATGGATTCAAGTACCAGGGATTGCTGATGGGAAAGCCACGTGGTGGAAATTACCATTGGATCGACAACCACATGGTTAGAGCCACTCGATACGAAGGAAAATTTACGGATCTGGTTGTGAAAGAAGTCACGATTCAGGTTTTCGAAAAATAAAAACACACCGATGAGTAATGCATTGAATGTTCGCACAATGGCAGAATGCCTGGCATCCGGAGAAGTTCCGGAAGTTTTGTTTTGGGTAGGATGCTCCGGTTCTTTCGACGATCGCGCGCGAAAAATTACACGTGCTTTGGTAAAAATTCTGAATGCTGCCAATGTGAAATTCGCAGTTTTGGGTACTGAAGAAACCTGTACCGGTGATCCGGCAAAACGTGCAGGAAATGAATTTCTTTTCCAAATGCAGGCCATGCAGAACATTCAGGTATTGAATGCCTATGAGGTGAAAAAGATCGTTACTGCTTGCCCGCATTGCTTTAACACCATAAAAAACGAATACCCTGAACTGGGTGGTAATTACGAGGTGATGCACCATACGCAATTCATTCAGTCGCTGATTTCCGAAGGAAAACTTAAGCTGAAAGAAGGAGGCGAATTCAAAGGCAAACGCATTACGTTTCATGATCCCTGTTACCTGGGCAGAGCAAACGATGTTTATGAAGCTCCGCGCGAACTGATCCAGAAGCTTGATGTTGAATTGGTGGAAATGAAGCGCTGCAAACAAAAAGGTTTTTGCTGCGGTGCCGGTGGTGCACAGATGTTCAAAGAAGCGGAACCAGGAAACAAGGAAGTGAATGTGGAGCGCACTGAAGAAGCCCTTGCATTGCAACCTCAGGTGATTGCAACGGGTTGTCCCTTTTGCAATACCATGATGACAGATGGCGTAAAGAATTTCAATAAGGAGAATGATGTGAAGGTGTTGGATGTAGCTGAGCTTATTGCCAACGCTGCAGATCTTTAAGGTATGGCTGAATGGACCTCACTCCCTGAACATTCGCGGGTATGGATTTACCAGGCCGATCGTTTGCTTTCAGCAACAGAAGCATCATGGGTGAAAGAACAGGCTATTGCATTTGTAAGCAACTGGAGCTCGCACGGGGCTAAACTGGAGGCTTCGGTTGAGTTGTTTGATCAATTGTTTCTTGTTGTATTTGTGAACGAAGATCAGGCAGCTGCATCAGGCTGTTCCATCGATAAAAGTGTTGCTTTTGTTAAGGCAATCGAAAAAGAGCTTGGTCTTTCGTTTATGGATCGTATGAAAACGGCAATCGCTACAAATGATGGTCCTGAACTCGTTGCATTAAATGATTTTCCACGACTAAAATCGGAGGGAAAAATTAGTGATACCACACTTGTGTTTGATAATCTGGTGAACACAAAAGCTGAATTTGAACGCGGCTGGAAAAAACGAATTGCCGATTCCTGGCATATGCGTTTTCTGAATTAAATCTGCTTAGAATCATGATATTGGATGGCAAATTAGGGTGAATACCGTAGTTTGGATCATAGTCAATTGTACTATGTTTGCCATGGAACCTCTATTATGTTGCGCTGCCTTGCTATAGCCATTTTCTTTCTGTTTTCGATTCCGGAATCCTTCGCTCAACCCTTAAACGCGAATGCCGGTCCGAATAAAAATATTTGCTCCGGTGCTTCAACCACACTTGGTGCAACTCCTGCTGCTACAGGTGGAACGGGTTCGTATACCTATTCTTGGTCGCCTGCAACAGGATTGTCCTGTACGAACTGTCCAAATCCTGTTTGTACTGCAACCACCAGCACCACCTATACCTTAACTGTTGATGACGGAAACAACACCGACAATGACAACGTAAACGTAAATGTAACGCAGGGAGCAACTGCATCTTTTACCTTTTCCCCGAATAATTCCTGTTCAAGTATTCCGGTTGTATTTGCAAACACATCCACTCCTTTGGCGGGTTCAAGCTTCCAATGGAATTTTGGCGATCCTGCAAGTGGTTCGGCGAATACGTCAACGCAGATGAATCCCACCCATACATTCGTTGCACCGGGTAACGGGACACAAACGTTTACCGTTTCTCTCACCGTTACGAGTTCAACCGGTTGTACACACACCACCACACAAAACGTCACCGTCAATCAATCTCCTGCTCCTGAACTGATCGATCCCTTTACTTCGTTTCGCAATTGCGATGGTTCCATTTTCAATATGGAGGTGTTCGATAATACGAATCCAACTACCAATAATTCCTATGTGATCAACTGGGGTGATGGTACTCCGGATTTTGTTGCCGGTCCAGGACCATTTCCTTCAGGCTCGGTAACACATATATATTCTACTATGGGTATTTATACGCTAACCTACACCGTAACCGGTACCAATGGTTGTGCGAATACATTTACCCAATTTGTTTCCAATATCACCAATCCGGCCATCGGGGTTTCCAATCCAGGTAATACGAATGGTTGCGGACCTATTACCTTGTGTTTTCCATTATCAAGTTTCGCCGGTAATCACTCTTCAACTACTTACCGTGTAAATTATGGTGACGGATCGCCGGAAGATATTTTTACGCATCCACCACCGGCAACAGTTTGTCATACCTATACGCAATCTTCCTGTTCTTCTGCTGGTGGTGCGTATACTTTTTCCATTACGGCACGAAACAGTTGCGATAGTTCAACGGCAACGGTAACGCCTATTCGTGTGTATACCGCTCCTCAGGCAAATTTTACAGAAAGTCCGAATCCTGCCTGCGTCAATTCAGCGGTGACATTTATCAATTCTTCAGTTGCAGGGTTTAATGCATCCTGTAGCCAGAGTACAGTACATGTGTGGCAATGGGGCGATGGAACACCCAATACAACAGTTTTTACCAACGCACCTCAAACGCATACCTATACTGCACCAGGAAACTACACCGTAGTGTTGAGCACTAGTAACGGTTGCGGAACAACAACCATGACGCGTACTGTTTGCATTGAAGCACCTCCTGTTCCCAATTTTACCTTGTCGCCTACTTCGGGATGTGTGCCTTTGATAAGCAACATTACCAATTTGTCGGACACCTCACTTTCTTGCGATGTGAACTGGAACTGGGTAGTAACATTTAATGGTTCACCTTGTGTGCCTGCAAGTGGAGCATTCAGTTTTACCAATGGAACCAACGCCAACAGCTGGCAACCGCAGATCACATTTAATTCACAGGGTACGTATACTGTAACACTGCAACTCATCAATTCGTGCGGGACATTTCCGATTAGCCAGACGGTTACAGTACACAAAGTTCCTGAAATTACATTTCCTGCTTTGCCCAATATCTGCGCCGGACAAAGCATCACACCAACGGCAACATTTCTCGATTGCACAGCACCGATTACCACCTACAACTGGATATTCCCCGGAGGAGTTCCTGCAACATCCAATTTGCAGATTCCGGGATCGGTTAGTTTTGCAGCAGCGGGAAATCCGACCATTACCGTTTCTGCAACGAACATCTGCGGAACAACAAATGCCACTCAGTCAGTAACGATAACAGCAGCACCTCCTGCTCCGGTTGCAGGTAGCAATTCTCCCTTGTGTGAAGGAGCAACACTTGATCTCACTGCTTCGAACATTGCCAATGCCAATTACCAATGGAGTGGTCCTAACGGATTTACCGCGACAACACAAAATCCATCGATCACCAATGTTACAGTAGCCAATGCCGGATCGTATTCGGTATTTGCAACGGTAAACGGTTGTGCAGGACCTTCAGCATCCACCAATGTTGTGATCAACCCAGCACCGGTAGTTACTATAGTTCCCGTAAATCCGTCTATCTGTGCAGGACAATCGGTTCTGCTTACAGGCAGTGGTGCATCAAGCTATGTTTGGAACGACGGAACAGGAAATGTAGGAACGAATGCAACATTGAACGTTTCACCTGCAGCAACAACAACGTATACACTCACAGGAACAACAGCAGGATGCAGTGCACAGGTAACGACAACCGTAACGGTGAATCCTGTGCCGATTGTAAATGCAGGTCCTGATTTAACGCTTTGCAATCAACCCATCGGAGAACAACTGAACGGAACACCGGCGGGCGGAACATGGAGCGGAACAGGAATTACTCCCGGCGGATTGTTTACGCCATCGACGGTAGGAGTTTTTGTGATGACCTATTCCTTTACCGATGGAAACGGATGTACATCCACCGATAATGCCAGTATTACCGTCAATGATCCTGTTCCTGTAGTGATGGGATCGAATCAGTCGGTGTGTTTGAATGCGGCACCCATCAATGTAACAGCAAATCCTGCAGGAGGAGTGTGGTTGGGTACCGGTGTAAGTGCTGCAGGAATATTTACTCCTTCAGCAATTGGTACATTCACTTTAACCTATACGTTGGGAACCGGAACTTGTGCTACCAGCGGAACATTGGATGTCACGGTGAATCCCCTTCCTGTGATCAATCCCGGAGCACCAATCAATGTTTGTTTTGATGCAGCTGTTCAAAATCTGAATGCAACACCGCCAGGAGGGACGTGGTCGGGTAGTGGAGTTAGCGGTCTCACCTTCGATCCTGCGCTTGCGGGTGTGGGAGTTCATAACCTCACCTATTCATTTACGGATGGAAACGGTTGTTCGAATACCGGAAATTTATCGACAACTGTAAATGCACTGCCCATTGTAAATGCAGGAGCAGATCAGATTGTTTGCGATCAACCCATTCCTGTTGTACTAAGCGGAACACCCGCAGGAGGAACATGGACGGGACCAAATGTAACTGCAGGAGGATCTTTCACACCTAATGGAACAGGTGTATTTGCACTGACTTATTCGTTTACCGATGGTAATGGATGCAGCAGCAATGATCAGATGAATGTAACTGTTGTTGCACCCACACCGGCCGATGCAGGATTGCCACAATCGGTTTGTCACAATGCAGCAGCGATAACGCTTAACGGAATTCCCGCCGGAGGAACATGGAGCGGAACGAATATCACAGCCGGAGGAATTTTTACTCCTTCAACGGTCGGTGTATTTACTCTTACCTATTCATTCGGAACAGGAACCTGTGCAACTACCGATGATGTGCAGGTGACAGTAAATGCATTACCAATTGTAAATGCAGGAGTCGATTTTCAACTGTGTGTTGACGCTGCTCCTCTAAATTTAAACGGAATTCCCGCAGGAGGAACATGGAGTGGAACGGGAATAACCAATCCCTCCGGAGTATTTTCTGCATCAGTTTCCGGAGTAGGCGCGCATGTGTTGACGTATTCTTTCACTGACGGAAACGGATGTACAAATACTGATCAACTCGATGCCACTATCAATGCACTTCCTGTTGTAAATGCAGGAGCCGATACGACCGTGTGTGATTTACCAATACCCGTTACGCTTACCGGAACTCCTGTAGGTGGTACATGGAGTGGTGCCAATATTACTGCCGGAGGAGTTTTTACTCCCAACGGAACAGGCGCATTTACCGTTACCTATACTTTCACTTTAGGAACAGGTTGTACAGCCTCCGATGATCGCGTGGTGAATGTTATTGCACCACAACAAGCCAATGCCGGTCCCGATCAGGAAATTTGTCACAATGCCGCTGCCATTACCATTAACGGTTTACCAGCCGGTGGAACATGGAGCGGAAGTTTTGTAACAGCAGGAGGATTGTTTACTCCTTCCACTCCGGGTACATATAATCTCACCTATACATTCGGTGTTGGAAATTGCCAGACTACTGATGTGATGCAGATTATTGTGCATCCTCTTCCGGTTGTAAATGCCGGGGTAGATCAGAACATTTGCATTGATGCAGCAGTAACTATATTAACCGGAACACCTGTTGGCGGTTCATGGTCGGGAATTGGAATTACCAATGCAGCCCTCGGGACTTTTGATCCTTTTGTTGCCGGAGTTGGTGCCCATAACATCACGTATACATTTACGCATCCTGTTACAGGTTGTTTGAATTCGGATGTGATGGTAATGAATGTACAACCACTTCCGGTAATGGGCTTCAGTAATAATCCGATTGCCTGTGTTGGGATCGCCGAACCATTTACAAATACAACAACAGGTGCTATTTCCTATGCCTGGAATTTTGGTGACGGAAATACATCAACACAAACCAATCCGCAAAATGCTTATGCTGCTGTTGGAACATACACTATTTCGCTTACTGCAACGTCCTTGTTCGGTTGTGTGAACAGCATAACAGGAAGTATTGATGTATTCGAACCACCGGTTGCCAATTTCACCCTTGCGCCCGATTCGGCTTGCGGTCCATTGGTGGTGAACTTTAATAATATTTCTTCCGGACAATCGATTTCCTACAACTGGGATTTTGGAAACGGAACGACTTCTGCACTGGCTGCTCCGGGTGCGGTGACTTATCCTGCAGGGTATTTAGCAGATACTACTTACACGATTGTATTGAGTGTTTCCAATTTTTGCGCAACAGTAACTCATACGGAGCAAGTCATAGTAATGCCCGAACCCAAAGCGATTTTTGGAACGAATGTCAATGTGGGATGTTCACCTTTCACACCTGAAATCGCAAACAACAGTGTGGGATTACCCGATACCTATTTCTGGAATTTCGGTGATGGTACAACAGGGAATCAAGCGGATGCATTGTTTGGGCATACGTTTTTCACCGGACTAGAAGATACAACATTTACCGTCATGCTGGTTGTCACCAACGAGTGTGGTGTTGATACAGCCTATCATACCATCACTGTATTGCCCAATACTGTGAATGCATTTTTCAATTCGAGCGATACCAGCGGATGCGTTCCTCTTGCTGTGAATTTTACACAGTTCTCCACCGGAGCCACATTTTCGAGCTGGGATTTTGGGGACGGGAATGTGAGCACAGCACCCAATCCTTCACATACATTTACACAGGCAGGAACGTATTTGGTTCAGTTGTTCATCAATGATGGTTGTAGTTTTGATACCGCAACGATTAGTATTACTGTTCATCCGCAACCTCAAATCGATTTTACTACAACACCGGATTCCGTTTGTGCAAGTCAGCCTTTCCAGTTCAATAACCTGAGTTCGAATCTGGCATCTGTCAACTGGAATTTCGGAGATGGGAATACGAGTGTATTGACGAATCCGATTCACACTTATGGTTTATCGGGTACTTACATGGTAACACTCAGTGGAGTTTCTACGGTATTTGGTTGTTCAACATCCGTTACGCGTCCGGTAATTGTACGAACAACTCCTGTTGCATCATTTGTTCCTGATCCGCTTTTTGGTTGTGAGCCTTTGCCGGTAAGTTTCCAGAATACAAGTACGCAAGCGCAATTTTTCTCCTGGAATTTTGGTGATGGAAACAGCTCGGTGCAGGTGAATCCTTCGCATACCTATGCCACGTCAGGAACGTATACGATAACACTGATCGCAACCAACCTGAACGGATGTTCAGATACCGCAGTGCAAAGTGTATTGGTGAATCCGAATCCGATCGCAGCATTCAGTACGTCTTCGCCTTCATCCTGTTATTCTCCGGTTACTGTAAATATCACTAACCTTTCTTCGGGTGCAGTAGGTTATTCCTGGAATCTTGGTAACGGACAAACAAGCGCGCTGACCAATCCCAGCGTGACCTATACGCAACCCGGAAGTTATACGATCACTCTCATTGCAGAAACGCCATTCGGATGTCTGGATACGGCAACGTATGTGTATGTAGTGTACCCAACACCGGTAGCAAATTTCAGTATTCCTTCCGATACTTCCTGTGAATTGTATCCTGTTCCTTTTACGAATCTTTCGCAAAATGCAACATCGTACCAATGGAGTTTTGGTGATGGTTCAACATCCGCTCAGCAAAATCCGGTTCACAATTATGCCGATTCCGGATTGTATTCGGTTACGCTGATGGTATATGGTGCAGGAGGTTGTGGTGATACTATTACGCTTAACAATACGCTAACAATTTTTCCTTCTCCAACAGCAGGATTTACATGGATCAATGTTCAGAATGTTGATCCGCTCAGCGGAACGGTTGAGTTTACGAATACATCAACAGGAGCAATAGGATACGAATGGCATTTTGGTAATGGTCAAACCTCCATTGAGGTAAATCCTGTTCACCGGTACAATCGTTACGGCAATTGGTCGGCTTACCTCGTTGCAACAAATGAATATGGTTGTATGGATACAGCCTACCAGAATGTGGTGGTTGATTTCTTTAAAGGTTTATTTGCACCGAACGCAATGTATCCCGGGCATCCTGATTTTGGAGTTGCTCATTTTATTCCAACAGGAGTCGGATTAAAATCGTTCCGTGTTTCCATTTATGATGATTGGGGGAATTTGATTTGGGAGTGTTCAGATATTGTTGATACACGTCCTGCCTGTGCATGGGATGGAACCTTTAATGGCGCTCCCGTGCAGCAAGATGCTTATGTGTGGAAAATTGAAGCGTTTTTCCTCGATGAATCGCTTTGGGTGGGACAACTCTATCCCAACGGACTGTACCGTGCTGCAGGAACTGTAACTGTGATACGATGATGAAATTTTTCAAACTATTTTTCGCATTACTATTGATCCATGCCGATGTATTCGGTCAGGATCCGAATTTTTCGCAGTTTTTTCATAATCCCATTTATTACAATCCTGCGAATGTTGCATTGGATAATGGTTTACGTGTGCGCGGAAATGTTCGCAATCAGTGGGGACCTATTCCCGGTCGTTTCAATACGGGATGTTTTTCGATGGATGCAGCAGGAATCAATAAAACGGGTTTGGGCATTATTGCATTAAGCAATAACGAAGGTGAGGGTCGTTTACGCACCATGCAGGCAGGATTGATGTACAGTTATCGTCCGGTTGAAACAAAAAATTTCAGGTTACAGGCTGGATTTGGAGCTTCGTTTGTGCAGAAGCGAATTGACTGGAGTCGTTTTGTTTTTTCTGATCAGCTCGATGAAGTATTCGGAAATGTGAGCGCTACTTCATTTATTCCACCCGGCACCGACCGTGTTGTGTATCCTGATTTCAATGCAGGAGTCAGTGCGCGTTTTAACAGCGGAAAAGTGGAGGAAAAAGGAGGAAAGATGACTACAACAATTGGCGCTGGGTTTCATCATCTAACACGACCCAAAGACGCATTTGTTTCGGATGGAAACAGATTGCCTTTAAAAATGGTGATACACGGCCATTCGAATATTTTGTCGTACAACGGAGTAATTTATTCACCCGGATTTATTTACGAGCGTCAGTCGAATTTCACCACGTTTCAGGTAGGAATAAATATGTACAAGAATCCTGTATACGCAGGTTTTTGGTTTCGGAACAGAAATTTAAATATGCAGGGCAAGAATTATGATTCCTTTGTTTTCGTGTTGGGCTTGAATTCGTTTATGGCGCATCAACGCAGAGCAAAATTCTGTTACAGTTATGACTTTACCATTTCACGATTGAAAACTTCCAGTTTTGGTACACATGAATTCTCTGTGGTTTGGGAATTGAATGATATTGTAACCTTTAGCCGAATAGAAAAAAACAAACGCAAGCGGCAAAAGACCCGTTTTCTGGAGTGCGTGGATTTTTAAATTAGTTGATAGGAATTTCGATCAATGCTTTAAAATCGGAGGTAAGTTGTTCCTGAATATCCGCAAAAGGAACCGAAAACGCCCAGCTTCCCATGATGTATGGTCCTATTTCATAGTTGTTGTACAAAAAGGTAATGGATCGGTCGCTGATGTAGAAATTAGTGTTGATGATAAATCCTTCATCACCGAATTCGAATCCCTGTTCAGTGAGATCTGTTTCCGGACTAATTCCATTAAATGATCGAAAATGTTTCTCGCAGATTTTTACGAAGGCAACCGAATCTTTTACGATCTCGCTGATCGTGATTTTTTTTCCATTCGACTTATAAAACGATCCATAGGATGTAAAGCTGTTGGGGTGCGCACCTCCAGTGTAGGAGCTGCCGGAAACGTACAGTGAAATGAGTCCTTTGTTTTCAAAATTTATTCCTGCAATATTTTCAACCGACCATGGCATCATATCATCACCTATTGCATTCTTGTCGTTTTTAAACAAGGTGATCAGGTATTCTGCAAATTCTTTTTGACTTCTGACATTTCCTTTTTCATCCGGAGTGGTGATCTGATCCCGTATCCAGGTATTCAATGGTGTTCCGGCTGAATGTGTTTCTGCAAAAACAGGGTATTCAAAATTAACGGTGATGCAGGATTGATCCGGTTTATCACAAACACCTTCTTTTAGTTCAATTTTTTCCGTTGTAAAAGCAATCGAATCAACTGTGGAAATCAGTGAATCCATAGGATCAACTTCATTGGTCGATTCTCCTCCGCAGGAAATGAATGCAAAACAGATTAAACTTCCGTAAACAAAGGAGGATATTTTAGTTGTTGTCATCATCAAAATGAAATTTATGCATAAAACGATGTACCAATGGAGCAACAATAATTGCAAATACAGACAGCACAACAAAACCTCCGTACAAGGCAAAAACACTTGCAAAGATTTTGCCTTCATCGGGTAAAGGATCAACCGGACCCATGCCCGTAAGAATCATGGATGCATTGTAAAAAGCATCAATCCATCCCAGCGATCCGAAGTGTCGGTATCCCAGTGTGCCGGCCAGTAAGGAAAATGCAATTATTGCAAAGGCAAACGCAATGTTTTTCGCAACGCGGTTGTAGAATTTGCCTTTTGAAAGTAATGGCTTTTTCCGGCTTTCAAACATGTATTCAGAAACAGTATTTGTTGGCCTCTATCAGTTTTGCAGCAATACGTCGACGTGCTTCCTTGGTGTTTAGCGGTTCTGTTTTTGTGAATCGTTTCAATCCCATTAGCATCATACGTAGTTCATCACCTTCTGCATAGCTGTTGATTGCATCTTTACCGCTCTTGTTAATGCGATCGGCAATATCGTAAAGCAATACCTGTGCGATGTCGATATAAACGGCAGATTCAGCTTCTCCTTTCATGGAGATAATTTTCTCAACACGGAGTAGCGTGCTTTCTGCCAGATAAGTGTCGATTACCATGTCTGCAATATTGGTAAGTACTTCCTGTTCTTTAGCAAGGTCATTCATCAATTTTTGTGCAGCAGAACCTGCTACCATCAAAACTGCTTTTTTATAATTGCTGAGGTATTTCTTTTCTTTTGCAAAAAGTCCTTCTTTCCCGGCACCGAAATCCGGAATGGACATTAATTCCTGCGCAACTTTCATTGCTGGTCCCATCAGATCGAGTTCGCCTTTCATTGCTTTACGCATCAGCATATCCACAATAAGCATGCGGTTGATCTCATTGGTTCCTTCGAAGATCCTGTTGATGCGTGAATCACGGTAAGCCCTTTCCATTGGGGCTTCTGCTGAATATCCCATTCCGCCGTAAATCTGAACACCTTCGTCAACAACATAATCCAGTGCTTCAGATCCTGCTATTTTCAGGATTGCAGCTTCTGCAGCGAATTGTTCTACACCTTTCAGCAAGGCTTTTTCTTTATCCATTCCACCCGCCATCAAGGATGCAATGGCATCTTCTACATTCTGCGAACAACGATAAGTTGCACTTTCTACCGCAAAGGTGCGGATAGCCTGTTCTCCGAGTTTATGGCGGATCGCTCCGTATTTGGAAATTGGGCGACCGAATTGCTGACGTTCGTTGGCGTAAACAACCGATTTGGTAATTGCTTCTTTTGATCCACCCAGCGCTGCACCTGCGAGTTTGATGCGACCGATATTCAGAATGTTCAATGCGATCTTAAATCCATTCTGGCGTTCTGATAGAAGGTTTTCGGCAGGGACTTTCACATTATTGAAAAATACCTGACGAGTCGACGATCCTTTTATTCCCATTTTCTTTTCTTCGGGATTGAGGGAAACACCTTCCCATTTGCTTTCCACAATGAAAGCCGATAAATTTTCGTCGTTATCGATTTTTGCAAAAACGGTGAATACATCTGCAAAACCACCATTGGTGATCCACATTTTCTGACCATTCAACACATAGTGTTTTCCATCAGCACTCAATACTGCTATAGTCTTTCCCGAATTTGCATCCGATCCGCTTCCGGGTTCAGTTAGGCAATATGCAGCTTTCCATGAACCACTGGCAAGATTGGGAATGTATTGTTGTTTTTGTGCTTCATTTCCATAATAGAGAATCGGTAAAGTTCCGATGCCAACATGCGCTGCAAGAGCAACAGCAAACGAATGTCCTGCACCTGTAACTTCCGTTGTAAGCATACCGGTAACGAAATCTTTTCCAAATCCGCCATATTCTTCAGGGACAGTAATGCCCAGCATTCCTAATTCGGCAGCTTTGTCAAGAAGCGAAGGCATCAATCCTTCTTCCATAGCATCAATGCGATCGAGTTTGGGAAATACTTCCTGCTCGAGAAAATCACGACAGGTTTGCGCAATCATTCGTTGCTCTTCGTTCCATTCTTCTGGAATGAAAATATCTTTTGCTTCTGTTTCGCGGATGAGGAATTCTCCTCCTTTGATAGGTGTGCTCATGGGGGTGGAAGTTATTGGTTGTGAGTTATGAGTTATTGGTTATGAGTTATCAGTTATCAGTTATCAGTTATCAGTTATCAGTTATCAGTAATTGGTTATCAGTTATTGGTTATCGGTGAATGGTTTCCTGAAGCAGAAATCTCCTTGCAGTCGATTTCGCTAAAGGATTTAATTGGAAATTGGTCATTGGATAATTGGTTATAGCATTTCAAAAATTCCGGCGGCGCCTTGGCCGGTTCCTACGCACATGGTGACCATTCCGTATTTTTCATTTCTGCGTTTTAATTCGCTGAACAATTGAACACTGAGTTTCGCTCCGGAACAACCGAGTGGGTGTCCCATTGAAATCGCTCCTCCGTTCACATTTACTCTTGAAGGATCAATACCCAACTCACGAACAACTGCCAGCGATTGCGATGCAAATGCTTCGTTGAGTTCGAAGAGTCCGATATCGTTTTGTTTTAAGCCTGCAAGTTTTAGCGCTTTTGGAATTGCTGCTACAGGTCCTATTCCCATAATACGAGGCGGTACTCCTGCAGCGGCGTAATTCACGAGTCGTGCAATGGGTTTTAATCCAAGCTCTTTTACCATGCGCTCACTCATCACCATTACAAATGCAGCTCCGTCGCTTGTTTGTGATGAATTTCCTGCTGTAACTGATCCTGTTGCCGAAAACACAGGTTTAAGTTTTGCAAGCGCTTCAGGATTGGTGTCGGCACGCGGACCTTCATCGGTATCTACTACATATTCCTTCACCTTTTTCTTCATGTTACCATCGAGGTAACTCTCTTTAACTTTTACTGGAACGATTTCTTCTTTAAATTTTCCTGCTGTTATAGCTGCAATTGCTTTTTGATGTGAATGCAAGGCAAATGCATCCTGATCTTCTCTCGAAATTTTGTATTCATTGGCAACAGCTTCTGCAGTTAAACCCATTCCCCAATACCAATCAGGATGTTCTGCAGATACTTCGGGGTGGGGAACTACACGCCATCCACCCATTGGAATAAGACTCATGCTTTCCGAACCACCGGCAATAATGCAGTCTGCCATTCCTGAACGGATTTTCGCAGTAGCAATTGCTATCGTTTCCAATCCGGATGCACAATAGCGATTAACTGTCATTCCGGGTACTTTTTCGGTGTCAAGACCCATAAGAGAAATGAATCGTCCCATGTTCAATCCCTGTTCCGATTCGGGCATGGCGTTTCCTACTATTACATCATCAATGCGCTCTTTTTCTACCTGAGGATACTGCGCCATCATGTGTCGGATCACTTGTGCTGCAAGATCATCGGGACGCATGAAGCGGAATCCTCCGCGATTGGCTTTTCCAACTGCAGTTCGGTAGGCGGCTACGATATATGCTTCTGTCATGATTAAATGGTGTTTTGTTCGTTAATGATTTTCAATGTTCAGATCTCCCTTTCGAAATCTGCTGATTATATTTTTTTCCTTTTTCAGTTGTTCACGTTTGCTCTCCTCTAATAGTTAGGATAATTCCATGGGTAAAACAGGTAGATATCCCATTTCCTTAAGTACTGATGAAAAGTTGTCGGTGTTGGATTTGTTAAGGTCAAGCAAGAGGTCGATATCTGCTGTCATTCGCGGAACACCATACAAATTCATGGCCAGTCCACCGCAAATGAGGTAGCGTACATTTTTATATTGTAATCCCTTGAACAGATCCAGGTAATTCATCTTAGTTTCTCAGAATTTTTCCACCGGTTAAAATACTTTGCATGCGTTCAAGTGTTTTGCGTTCGCCGCATAGTTCGAGGAATGCTTTTCTTTCCAGGTCGAGAAGATATTGTTCATTCACCACAGTTGGTACCGACAAATCTCCACCTGCCAGAACATAACCAAGTTTCACCGATATTTTTTCATCATGTTCACTTATGTATTTTCCACTCAGCATCGAGTTTGCTCCAACATGAACCAATCCCATTGCCTGATTACCCATTACCCGGATATCATTTCGTGGTGATGGTTGTGTGTAGCCTTTATCTGCAAGTGCAACGCAAACTTCTTTTGCATAGGTGAGCTGGTGAGCTCTGCTTACGATCACTTCATCGATACCTGCACGCAAATATCCGAGCTCAAAAGCTTCCTGCGCTGAAGTTGAAACTTTGGCCTGACCGATCGTAAGGAATCGATTGCGGAATTGATTGAGCTCAACATCGCCGTCTTTTAATTCGTCGGAAAGACGAACTGCAAATTCTTTTGTTCCGCCGCCTCCGGGAATAACGCCTACTCCAAATTCAACCAATCCCATATAGGTTTCTGCATGCGCAACCACTTTGTCAGCATGGAGACACATTTCACATCCGCCGCCAAGCACCATATTGTGTGGGGCAACAACAACCGGAATAGAAGAATAACGAACCCGCATCATTGCATTTTGAAATGCGCGAATGGCAAAATCCAATTCATCGTATTCCTGCTCAACAGCGAACATAAATACCATTCCCAGATTTGCACCGGCAGAAAAATTGTCGCCTTCGTTGGAGATGACCAGTCCGCGGTAATTTTTTTCTGCGAGATCGATCGCTTTATTGATTCCCTCTATGACTTCACCTCCAATGGTGTTCATCTTGGTATGGAATTCCAAATTGATAATGCCATCACCAAGGTCGGTAATTGTTGTACCCGAGTTTTTCCAGATTGTTTTGCTGCTGCGTATATTGGATAGCACCAGCAATTGTTCTGTGCCGGGAATAGTCTTGTAACTTTTACTTGCGATGTCGTAGTATTTACGAACTCCGTTTTCAATTACATAGAACGATTTTATTCCTGCAGCGATCATGTCGTCGATCCATGCTGCGTATTTTACTCCGGCAGCTTTCATCGCTTTTGCAGCGTTGTCTACTCCAATGCAATCCCAAATCTCAAACGGACCTTGCGACCAGCCAAAACCTGCACGCATGGCATCGTCTACTTTGTAGATCTCATCACTGATCTCCGGAATACGGAAGGAGACATAGGAAAACAATCCTGCAAAACTTTTTCTGTAAAACTCTCCTGCATTGTCTTTTCCTGCAAACAAGAAAGGAATACGTTTGTTCAATTCCTCAATTTGCTTTGCACCTTCAAGCGTTGCAAATTTTACTTTTTTCTGGGGAATGTATTCCAGTGTTTTCAGATCAAGCGCAAGTATTTCACTGCTGCCGTCCTCTTTTTTGGTTTTTTTATAAAAACCTTGTCGCGTTTTATCTCCTAGCCATTTGTTCTCATTCATTTTTGCAACATAGGCCGGAAGCTTGAACAAGGCATTTGCTTCGTCCTTCGGGCAATTTTGTTGTAATCCGTTTGCCACATGCACCAATGTATCGAGTCCAACCACATCGCATGTCCGGAACGTTGCAGATTTTGGTCGTCCGAGAACGGGACCGGTCAGCTTATCTACTTCTTCAACGCTCAGACCCATTTCTTCCACCAGGTGAAATAGTGCCATAATGCCATACACTCCGATTCGGTTTGCGATAAAGGCTGGAGTGTCTTTACAGAGTACTGTTGTTTTACCAAGATTCCTGCTGCCAAATTCCATTAGGAAGTCAATCACCTTCGGATCGGTTGATGGAGTAGGTATGATTTCGAGTAATTTGAGATAGCGCGGTGGGTTAAAAAAGTGCGTACCGCAAAAATGTTTTTTAAAATCTTCACTTCGTCCTTCCAACATCATGTGGATGGGAATACCGGAAGTGTTGGTCGAAATAATACTACCCGGTTTGCGGTATTGTTCCACATTGGAAAAAACGGCATGCTTGATATCGAGACGCTCAACAACAGCTTCTATGATCCAGTCGCAGTCCGCAATTTTTTTCATGTCATCATCGAAATTACCGGTGGTAATCCGGCTGATGAATTTCTTGCTGTAAATAGCAGAAGGGTTCGACTTAAGTGTGTTTTGCAAAGCAAGATTTACAATGCGGTTTCGAACAGCAGGATGTTCTGCGGTAAGTCCTTTTGCTTTCTCTTCTTCGGTGAGTTCCTTTGGTACGATATCAAGTAGTAAAACCTGACAACCAATGTTAGCGAAATGACAGGCAATACGTGATCCCATAATTCCTGAACCGAGTACTGCAACTTTACGAATGTGTGACATGTGATGATTGTTTACATTATTTTTTACCGAAAAGGTGATCCGGTGTTTCTTCTTCCAATACATGATTGATCTGATCGATCACTTCAAAAAATGTTTTCAGTTTACCTGCGGGAATTCTTTCCTGAAGGTATTCATTCAAACGGATAACAGCTTGCTTGGAGATTTCTCTCTTTTTCTTGCCCATTTCTGTAAGATGAATGCGAACCATTCTTCCGTCATTCTTATCGTTCTTTCGCATAATCAATCCTTCTTCTTCCATGGATTTCAGCGTGCGGGTTAGGCTTCTGGGTTCCATTCCCATTTTCGGACCTAATTTCGTGGATGGAGTTCCGCTGCGCTGATCGATGTTAAGCAGGACAGAGCCTGTGGATAAAGTGAGGTTGACTTTTTCAGCCTGACCATTGTACAAACGCGAGATCCCGTGCCAGGCCCAGCGGATGTGAAAATCGATCGTTTCTTCAGGTTTCATGATGGTCAAATATAACTAAATTTATTATGCATGCATACAGAAAATCAAAACTTGATAAAGATCATGATTTCCCCTTGTTGATCAGTTTAAATACCTTGTTATTCAGTGATTTGCCATTGATCAGTACGTGAAGTTTGTGTACGCCGGGGTAGTGCTTCCGGGTACTCATATCGGCCAGGGATTGTTTGGAGTTGAGTTTGACCGACTCTCCGGGACGAAGATTGATTTTTTTCCATTGAAACACTTTTTGCGAAGTCTTCCCATTGGATTTAACATAATCTATTCCGTATTCAACTCTGTATAAGTGCGGTTTTGAAGATGGGTTTTTCAGTTCACAGGAAAAGGAAATTTCCGTTCCAATGATCAGTTCATTTGCCGAGATACGCAATTGATGAATTTCCGCCGGAGCAGCGTGATGATGTCCTTGCAACTTTAATGCAGCAGGATCTCCCTTTTTGAGAAGGGTTCGCAATGCATGCTTAATAACCCATTGTGTTTCTTCAGGACCATCTTTCCATTCTTTGCAAATCCGCAGTGTAATTGCCGGATGATCCTTACTGATATCATTCAGATTATTCGCAACACTTCTATAAACATAGTCTTCTTTATCGCTTCTCAGGTTATAAAGAATAGGCAGGATGGGATACGGATCTTTTTTCAGAAAGGGAATTGCCATCGCCCAGGGTAATCGCGGACGGGAACCTTCACTGGCAAGACGGCGGACATGATGATTCTTTGATTTGCTCCATTTCATCATTGTTCGGATAGTGAGATCCGGTTCATTGAGAAGAAAAGGACGAATAGCGAATTCAGAAGATGAAAAGGGTGTGAGAAATTCGAGCAGTTCCAAGGATAATTCCGGATCATGTTTTCCATACACCTCCACGTAATCCGGAAAGCTCATACCGAAGAGTCCGGAAAACTGCGGTGCAATTTTTCGAAGTGCAACTGACTGTTTTGCGAAATCACCCTTCAGGTTTTGACCTAATTCCTCAGCAACCCTGCGCATTCGTTGTTTTAACTCGAGATGTTTCCAGTCGCGGTTGATCAGGTTAGCGATGAATTGGGATTCACTGAATTTCCCATCAGCCTGTCGGGCAATTTTTGCCAGTCGACGGATTTCCGCTTCGTTAAATATTTCTTTTAGGGGAGCTGCCATGGTCTAAAAATAAATGAAAAATGCAGGTTTTTGCAAACGATTTAAGATGCAACGGTTTAGCAATCGTAAAAAAGTTAGTTTTGTTGGTATCCATGATCATTGATGTAGTCATTCCGGCCTTTAACGAAGAGCAGAGCTTACCGCTTGTGCTGGGAGCGATTCCCCGTGATCTTATTCGGCAGGTGATTGTGGCGGATAACAATTCTACCGACAGAACCGCCGAAGTAGCAACCGCACATGGAGCCCATGTAGTGAAAGCAACAACACAAGGTTATGGAGCTGCCTGCCTGAGTGGTATTGCTTATTCGCGAGCATGTCAGCCCGCACCTGATATTCTGGTTTTTCTGGATGCCGATTATTCCGATCACCCTGAAGAACTTCCTTTGCTGACTGAACCAATTATCGCCAATGAATCTGACCTTGTAATCGGATCACGTGTAAAGGCGCTCCGCGAGAGAGGAGCAATGCTACCGCAGCAGGTATTCGGTAACAGACTTGCAACATTTTTAATCAGGGTTTTGTTCCGAAAGAAGTTTTATGATCTGGGACCATTCAGAGCCATCCGCTTTGAATCGCTTGAAAAACTGAAAATGCGCGATACAAATTACGGGTGGACAGTAGAAATGCAGATCAAGGCCATAAAACACAATCTACGTTGGAAGGAAATACCTGTTCACTATAGAAAACGCAAGGGCGTATCCAAAATTTCGGGAACGGTAAAAGGTACTTTTCTTGCAGGATATAAGATTATTACAACAATTATTAAATACCGCTGATGGAACTGATTCCTGTGGCTTTATATATCTTTTTTTTGAGTTTTATTTTGCTCTATAGCATTGCAGAACTTGGATTACTTTTTAATTTTTTGTTTCGACTCCGAAAATTCCGTTCGCTCAATCCCGAGCCTCCGATCAAAGAAGAAGATTTACCCAAAGTAACAATTCAATTACCTGTCTATAATGAAGTTTATGTTGTAGAACGCCTGATTGATGCGGTGGCGCAACTCGATTATCCTGTGCATTTATTGGAGATCCAGGTTTTGGATGATTCAACCGATGAATCTGCAGAACTGGCAGCGAAACGGATTTTGTATTGGAAGGAAAATGGAATATCGATTCATCATATTCGGAGAAATGAACGTACAGGATTTAAAGCGGGTGCACTGGATTATGGAATTAGATTAGCCTCCGGTGCATTCATTGCTATTTTTGATGCTGATTTCATTCCCCCGGCTTATTTTCTGCGTCGAACGATTCCTTTTTTCTCCAATGAAAAAGTGGGAGTGGTACAAACCCGGTGGGGACATCTAAATAAAAACTATTCCTTATTAACCCGTCTTCAGGCTTTCGGACTCGATGCTCATTTTAGTATTGAACAGGGAGGAAGAAACAGTGCAGGACATTTTATCAATTTTAACGGAACTGCCGGTGTATGGAGCAAATCCTGCATTGAAGATTCCGGAGGTTGGTCGGCGGATACGCTTACCGAAGATTTGGATCTCAGCTACCGGGCACAATTGCTGGGCTGGAAATTTATTTACCTCGAAGAAATTGTTTCACCGGCAGAATTGCCAGCAGAGATGAATGCCTTAAAAGCGCAACAATATCGATGGAGCAAGGGTGCTGCCGAATGTGCACGGAAAAACCTGGGGAATGTCCTGAAAAATCCTGTATTTGGAAATGCAACAAAAATCCAGGCATTTTTTCATTTGTTGAACAGCTTTTTGTTCATCTGTATTTTTAGTATCGGATTACTAACCTTTCCTGTTATAATGGTTGCCGAAAAATTCCCGGAATACGGCAATTTATATAGCATTTTTAGTGTGTTTTACCTTTCAATGATTTTTATTTCGATCTACTATTTTGCTTCCGAAATTCATCATGCAAAAAACAAAGTCAAAGGATTTTTTGCGTTTATTGTTTTGTATCCGGTGTTTTTATGTGTTTCGATGGGACTTAGTCTTTACAATACTATTGGTGTTCTCGAGGGGTATACAGGTCGAAAAAGTGCTTTTGTGCGTACACCGAAATTTAATATTACCGGTAAAAAAGGTACTTGGTCAAAAAGTAAGTATGCCATCCAGAAATTACGTCCCGTAGTGCTGCTTGAAGGTTTCTTTTTTCTTCTGTTTGGAATCGCCTGTTTTGAAGTGGCGAAGACCGGTTTTTCCTTAAGTCTGGTGTTTTATGGAATGCTTACCATCGGGTACGGATTTGTTTTTCTGGGTTCTATCATTCATTCGAAAACATAAAACTGTATTTTGGTCGTGAATTTTACTTTCAATATTATCATTTCGGTTAATGCTTGTAGTTTAAATTAGTTCGCAATGTTACTTGGCTTTGTCATTCTATATATGGTTTTTACGGTGGCAATGGGTTTTTTTGCCTCTCGTTTTATAAGCAGCAGTACCGATTTTGTTCAGGCGGGCAGACGATTACCTGCCTTTTTTAATGCAACAGCATTGTTCGCTTTGTGGTTTGGTTCTGAAACTGTATTTGGTGCATCATCCCGGTTTATGGAAGAAGGATTGATCGGTGTAGTGGAAGATCCATTTGGCGGTGTATTGTGTTTATTGCTGTTCGCTATATTTTTTGTTCGCAAGTTGTACCGGTTAAATATGCTTACCATCGGCGACCTTTTCGAACGCGCGTATGGGAAGCGGGTGGAAGTGGTTTCTTCGGTTTTTATGCTGATTACTTTTTTCGGATATATCGCAGCACAACTAATCGCCCTTGCGATAATTCTAAAATCGGTAACCGGACTCGAAACAGAATACGGAATCGTTCTTTGTGCTGTAATTGTTACCGGCTATACCTTCGTAGGTGGAATGTGGGCGGTATCCATTACCGATTTTGTGCAAAGTATTTTTATTGTGATTGGAATGATCATTATTGCGGTGTACATGGCTAATGCTGCAGGTGGAGTAGATGTGATTTTTAACAGTGCTCCGGAAGGGACATTCACCTTTTTACCCGAACGCGACCCTTTGGGTTGGTCGAACTGGATTGCATTATGGCTTACACTCGGATTAGGATCGTTGGCATCGCAGGATATTTTTCAGCGGGTTAATTCAGCGCGTTCTGAAAAAGCTGCTGTGCGTTCAACTTATATTGGCGCATTGATGTATTTGATCATTTCTATGTTTCCGCTTTTTATTGCGCTATCAGCAAAAGTGCTTTACCCCAATGAGAATTTTTCAGATACGCAGGAAGTCATACCGCGACTGGTACTTGCTCATGCGCCAATGGTTGTGCAGGTATTGTTTTTTGGTTCATTATTGAGTGCGGTTCTCTCCACTTGCAGCGGTGCATTGCTGGCTCCTGCCAGTATCCTTTCCGAAAACCTGATCAAACCGCTTTCAAAAAGAGAATATTCGGATCAACAGTTTTTATGGCTGGTAAGGATCAGTATTGTGATCATGGCAATAATTTCTACGGTAATTGCCTTGGGAGGATCAGATATTTTTGAATTGGTAAGTGTGAGTTCGGTTTTGGGAATTGTATCGCTGCTTGTCCCGATGGTTGCCGCATTGTATTGGAAAAAGGCCAATGCTGCAGGAGCAATGCTGTCGATGTTTTCCGGTATGGGAACCTGGTTGATTTTGGAGTATATGTTACATCCTAAACTCGAACCATTCCTGATCGCACTTCCGTTTTCAATTCTTGGATTAGTGTTGGGGACTTATTTATTTCCAGTTAAAATTGCTCAGGATTAAATATTCCTTTTCGTTTTATTTGGAAAGGACTTCAAATGTCTGCGTGATTTTTGCCCCTTCTTCATCAATGATGGTAAGCGTGTGCATTCCTCTGGAAGGTTTTAATTCCATCTGGTGAATGGAGCTCGTTGCACCCAGAAAATATTCGTCCAGGTGCCAATAAATAACGGCATTTTTATTGCGGTGTGTAGCCTCGAAAACTGTTTTTTCCGGTTCGCCGTCAATGCCAATGGGAATATAAATTTTGCTTGGCTTTTTTGGATAAATGATTTCCATCTGTTGCTCATCCGTTTTTGCAATGCAATCGCTGCGATAAGGTGGAATCGGTTTATAGGATGGGTTTCGTGATTTGTAATAATACTCCATAACCGGTGGCAGAACAAACCAGGCTTCATTTTTCATTTCAGAGGGATCAACACAATTTCCATCCACTCTGAATTTTCCTTCCTGATCGAGATGCAGCAATTGATGATACGGACAAGCTTGTGTTGCCAATGAACTTTGCGGAATATAAATGGTGTCGGTTGGAGAACACAAGGTTGAAGCACGGTGTCCGCTTAATCGGCAGATGGGGACTTTTGCCATATCGTCGAATGGTTTTTTGAACCAACCTGTTTTTGGTAATCGCGAAAAGACATCAAATAATATAGGAGCTGCTGCTTCTATTCCAACCAAGCCGGGACGACCTTCACCGTCTGCATTTCCGACCCATACAGCTACAACATAACCCGGACTAACTCCCACAGCCCAAGCATCTCTGAATCCAAAACTCGTTCCTGTTTTCCAGGCGATGCGTGAAGAGCCGGAATAGTATTGCCAATTGGCATCTTCATCCGGACGCGCAACTTCTACCATTGCCTGCATTGTAAAATAAATGCTTGCAGGATTTAGTACCGGTTCGATGCTTTCTGAAAATGGTTGTGCAGTGGTGTCTTCTAAAATTAAACGCGGACGTTTGTACAAATCGGAATTAAAATCCGGGTATTGATTCAGTACTCGCGCCATGGAAGCGTAGACATGTGCCAGATCCCACAGGCTAACTTCTGCACCACCGAGCACAAGTGATAATCCGTAGTGCGACGATGGAAACACCAATGAAGAAAACCCGATTCGCTTTAATAAATAATGAAATTTAGCAATTCCATATTGTTGAAGCATTCTTACAGCAGGAACATTGAGCGAACGTGACAACGCACGGTTAGCAGGAACGACACCATCGTAACGCTGGTAATAATTTTTTGGAGAATAACCCGAAATATGAGTGGGGACATCCGGAAACAACATTCCCGGAGTTATTAATCCGTCATTGAGCATTCCTGCATACAGCAGCGGTTTTAAAATCGATCCCGAGCTGCGTGGTGCGGTGATGATATCTACATCACTACCGTGTTCGGGATCTTCATTTTTTACATTTCCGGTGTAGGCAATTACATTTCCTTCGTTAACATCTACAACGATACAAGCCGCATTGAAAATTTGATTTTCCTGTAGTTTTTCGTGATGGCGCTGCAAAATTCGGTTGACATGATCCTGCAATTGATAATCAATGGGAGTATGAATGCCTTTTCCTTTGTGTCCATATCGTATCAGACGATCCATTAAATGCGGAGCCATTTGCGGCAAATCGGGTGGGGCAGAAGGCAAGGGCTCTGCAATAGCAGTGATGAGTGTTGTAGTGTCAAATTCATGTTGCTCGTACAATCCTTTCAAAACACGGTTTCTTTTTTCAAGTAGTCGCGACTGATTTTTCCCCGGAAAAATATGACTTGGTGCATTGGGCAGAACAGCCAAGGTTGCAGATTCTGCCCATGATAATTCATCGGGAGTGCGTCCATAATACCGCCATGCTGCAGCGTCAAGTCCAACTACATTCCCTCCCATTGGTGCATTGGATGCGTAGTAGGCCAGGATTTCGTTTTTGGTATATGCAAGTTCAATACGGGTAGCAAGCACTGCTTCAATTATTTTTTCGGAGATGCTTCGTCCTCTTCCCTTGCGCATGAGTCGTACAATCTGCATGGTGAGTGTACTTCCGCCGCTTACTACTTTTCCCTGACTGAAATTCTGTTTCAATGCTCGTCCGATCCCTCTTGCGCTAATTCCAATGTGCCGGTAAAACGTTTTGTCCTCAAAAAAGATCAATGCCTTGGCAAATTTCTCAGGTACATTTTCGTTATGCGGAAATCTCCACTGACCGTCTTCCGCAATGCGTGCACCCAGGATATCTCCTTTTTTGTCGTATAAGACAGTGCAGGTTGGATCGGTAAACAGTTGTTTGGGTAAAGCAAAATAATACCACACCAAAAACCAACTTCCGAAGGCAATGAAATACCATCTGAAGCGGGAGATGAATTGGCGTGTTCTTCGAAACATGAGGTAAATATAGGTGCTCCTGGGTAAAAGCGAAATGGCATTGAGTATTTGTGTGGCTTAAACCATTATCCGTTTCCAGGTAGGTAAATGTCAGGAGATCTGTATGCGAACAAGGACTTCTGTTCCTTCTGCAAGGTCAGTAATGGTAATCGGTTCCGCAGGTGTTTTTTCACCACTTTGTTTGCGTAACAGATCCAATCGTTCCTGTGTTACTATGAGCGCCATGGATTTATGGTGACTATCCTGCTGCATTCTGTTCTGTAAAGCCTTCTCTCTTCCAACTCCGTTATCGCGGACAATGCATTCGAGGGTATTGTTGACCATACGGAATACGATCTCGATTTTTCCTCTTCTGTCGAGTCCGTTGAATCCATGAATAATTGAATTCTCTACAAAAGGTTGAAGCAACATGGAAGGGATCATGATTTCGGAGCAATCTGGTTCGCCTTCGGTGCTGATGCTGAAATCGAAGGAGTGGTCTCTGGTAAATTGTTCGAGCGTAAGATAATCCTGCAAGGTTTCCATTTCCTTTTCAAGCGGTATGACTTGTTCCCTTGAATTTTCAAGAATGGCTCGCATCAACTTTGAGAATTTTGCAAGATAAAGTCGGGCCGTTTTTTCATCTTTTTTCACGATCAATCCCTGAATGGAATTAAGCGCATGAAAAATAAAATGAGGATTCATCTGAAGCCGCAACGCTTTTTGTTCGAGTTCGAGCAGCTTTTTCTCCACTTTGAGTTTTTCGCGCATGCTTTGTACTCTTTTTCGGGCTCTGCGTGTAACCAGTAAAATGATTCCTGCAATTATTGCCATACCAAGAATGATCATTGCAAACCGGAACCACCATTGCTGCCACCAGGGTGCTTTGATCCTGAAATGATAATTGAGCGGCGATGCTGTCATTATACCATCCTCATTCACCGCCCGCACTGTAAAAGTGTAATCTCCTGGTAAAAGGTTGCTGTAGGTTACATCATGTTTTAACGAAAGTGGCGACCATGAAGTGTCGGCTCCTTCCAGTTTCCATTGGTATTTTACGGAGGAAGGATTGCGATGGTCAATTCCTATGAATTCGAATCCAATGTGGTTTTCATCGTAATTCAATTCAAGCTGATCGCGGTATTTTCCCCAATTTTCTACATGGGCACTAAAACGTGTGTTTTGTAAAGGCTGATAGAATAGATTTACAGATGTGAATTGCAATCGTGGCGGAAGAAGATTTCTGTCGCTGTTGCGGGGATCATGTCGGGTTAATCCATCAATGGTTCCAAACCAAATGCTTCCATCGGGAGTTAAAGCCACAGAATTCTGACAGGTTTCAATCCCCATAAATCCTTCTGCTTTCCCATAATGTTTTATTTCTCTTACTTCTGAATTTTCGCTTAACAGAATCCGATCCACTCCATTTTCAGAACCTGCCCAAAGATTGTTCTGCTGATCAATTTCAAGCAGGTATAAATTATCCGAACTAAGACCATTATCTCTTGTAATACGATCAATGCTCATGTCTCTGTAAATATCAATCCGGCTAAGTCCGCCGCCTCCGGTTGCAACCCACAGAAATCCGTTTTGATCTTCGCGTAAACTCCTTACCAGATTACCGGATAATCCGTTGACTGTTGTGAAATTTTTTATCCCGTTTTCACTGATCATGCCAACGCCTCCTCCTTCTGATGCGTACCATATTCTTCCCTGATGATCTTCGAGTAAAGCATTGATCCTGTTGCGGGAAAGTCCGTTTTTTTCGCTGATCTTTTTTATGCGCAGAGGTTCTCTTTGTTGAATGACACTTATTCCTCCACCAGCAGTTGCTATCCAGATGTCTCCGCTTTTTGCAATTAGAATGTCTTTGATCCAGTTTCCGCTTAATCCGTTTTTCGTAGTGATCTTTTTGAAACCGGTGCTGTCATAAATCCACAATCCTTCGCCTTCTGTTCCAAGCCAAATGTTGCCTGATGAATCGGTATGAATCGTTTTTATTTTTTCTTCTACAAATCCTTGTTCCACACCGAATCGTTGGTGAATTCCTGAATTTAAATTCATGCGTACAACTCCCTTCGCAGATGTTCCCAGCCATAACAGCGAATCGCCTTGCGGACAAACACTATAAACATAGTTTCCGGGCAAACCATTGCGCTCGGTGTAGTGTTTAAATCGTTCTCCCGAAAAGCGGGATACCCCTCCTCCGGATGTTCCTGCCCAGATATTTCCCCAGCTGTCTTCGAATAAAACGCTTGCATGATCGTTTGCCAGTCCTTCGCTGAGTCCATAATGAACCAGTGATGAATCATTCGTACGAAGACGATAAATTCCCGCATCGTAAGTACTGAACCACCAGTCGCCTTTACTGTCGATGAGCAGATCGTGAATAATTCTGCTCTCCAGATTTTTATTGAATGCGAAAGGAACAGCCATTTTTCCGCGAAGCTGATGCAATCCTCCTCCGTATGTTCCAATGATCAGCGTTCCGTTTTTTTCTTCGCGGATGGTTCTTACCAATACATTCGTAAATCCTTCCTTTCTTCGGAATGGGGTAATGCGGATCTTGCCTTCTATACTGTCAATCCGGTTTAGACCAAAATCGTCGCCGTACCATACTTTTTGCTTGTTGTCGATGTAAATGCAGGAAATGATTTCTCGCGGATGATCGTGTTTGCAAACAAAACAGGTGATCTGATCATTTTTGAGCAGATACATTCCTTTTGTTGTTGCGATCCATATTTTTCCTTCCGCATCTTCTGCCAAGGCCTGAACGGGCAGACCAATTGAATCTCGCCCAACCTGGTAGTTGTTGAATGATTTTCCATCGTAAATAGAAATGCCAATATTCGTACCGATGCACAAATTTCCGTTGCGCAGTTTCAGAATGCAATTCACAAAATCATTAATGAGACCATCGCGTATGGTGTAGTTCTTAAACGTAAGTCCGTCAAACCGCGATAATCCTCCTCCCTTGGTTCCAAACCACAAATAACCGCCTGCATCTTCTGTAATGGCAAAAACCTGCGATTGGGCAAGTCCGTCTGCCACAGAATAATTTCTGAAGTTAACCTGTTGTGAATTTCCAACTATTGAAAAGCAAAACAACATCGCCGCAAAAAAGGCAAAACGAGGTAGTTCCAAACTATTTCTTTTGTTGGTTTTCAATGGGAGTTTATATTTTTTTGATCTTGAATGCGTAGTCGAGATGTTTGGCAGTTTTTGACATCGCCGGAACTTTGATCTTGAGCGTTCCTGTTGCATTTGTGCTGGTCACTTCGGCCGACAACATGCCTCCCTTTTTATCGGTGCTCCACCATTCGACACGGTAGTTTGTTTTGTTTCCAAAAAATCTTCCCGGACTTAAATCCGGAATTTCCAGAATGAGATCATTCAGGTCGATTACTTCATTATAACTGTCTTTAAAATCCTTTCCTCCATAATCGATATAAGCAGCGCAGGGAGGAGGACAGGCTAGTGCTGCTCCATCTTCCATTTTGCAGGGATTCGAAAGGTATTTCTTTGAACGAAGTTCGTTCATGCAATCGGTGTTTTCATTCCCCCAAAACGAAGTGGCGTTGTTGATCCAACCCAAAACATCCTCGCCTTTTTTATCACGTAAGTAAAAACATTCCCATTTGCGTTTGCTCCTTGCTGATGCAGAATTTCCGTTTTTGTCGGAAAGTTTTTTTGGCAACATCTCTTTTTTGGCCAAGTCTTCCTCCTGAAAAAAGATGACCATGGCCCGGTAGTCTTCGTAGTAACTCAGATCATGGATTCCACGATCCCACCACCAGTGCATTCCTGTTCCGAATCCTCCCATGAAGGCATTGCTCCAGATGTCGTGATGAAATTGTGCTTTGCTGCAGCAATAAATATTTGCATCACGCGGACCCATTTCTTCCATCATGCAGGGTTTGCGAAAACGTTGACGAATTTCTTCATGTAAGCGCGACCGCATCGCGAAATTTTCATCCTTCCGCTCTCCGTATTTGTGGATAAAGGTGAGATCGCACACACTGTAAATATGATCGTTGTTGTTGTTTGTTTTTGGATTGTTGGCAAAACTAACGGCAATGTGTTTGTCGCTAAAACCAAGATCATTTTGAATATAGGATTTAAGCTGAATAAAGAATTTCCGGAAAGTATCCCTCGTGGATCTGTTGTTGAAGTAGACATTTTTTCCTTCACTGTCCTTGCCAAAAATATTATCGAGTTCGGAAAATTCCCAAACAGCAAACTGAGGTGCATATCCGTAGCGGGAGAACATATACCTGAAACGTCGTTTGAAATATTTCCAAGCATCTTCTGAGGAGAATGTTTCTGTTACCGATTTCAGATTTAGTTGCTTGCAAAACGAGTTGTTTTTCCATTGGGTAGGACGGTCCTTCCAATGCGGATCGACTTCCGGTGCGTCGTATTCCACATGGTGATTGAACAGAATGAAATATAAATTCCGCTCCATACATAATTCAACAAGTTCATCCATTGCCCAGGCACGATCGAGACGGGAACTGTAATCGTTGATATCCATCCAGTCGATCAAAAAGTTTTGGGCACCATATTCTAATCGCACCCAATTTGCACCCTGATCTGCAAGTTGTCGGAGCCATTTTTTGTGGCGTTCATGACTGATAACATCCAGGTCGATGTAATTGGAATGGGTAATGTTTTCTCCAATGGCAAAAAATCCTTTCCCATCCGCTTCGGTTGTCAGGATGAATGGGTTGGGCGCGTTTTTTTCGGGTAGTAATAAACGTCCTTTCGATTCGGAAGCAACTACATTGAATGTGAATTCATCTAATTCCGATTCTTGTTTACCGCGTATTGAGATCACTGTTTTTACTTTCCATGTTCCCTTTTCGTATGGCGCAAAACGAACTCTGAAGGGATGAGTAGCGGATTCCCGAATCCATTTGTTTCGTGCGTAATCTGCTCTGTATTCCTGGTAATAGAAAGCTTCCATTTTTCGAGTACTTCCGCTTTCTGAAGTGAATGTGCTTACTATTTTGATGTCTTCTTCGGCAAACGGATTTAAACCTTCATTCTTGTTACGCAGAAACAACTGAATTTCTTCCATGATTGTTTTTTCAAGCTGTATCCCTATCTCTAATTTCTGCCATTGTCCAACCAGAGGATATTTACCTCCGGGATGCAGGATTTGCTGAGTGTTTTGTGCATGTAATGTGAAAACCTGAAGCAGCAGGATCAATAGGGTCAAAATTCTCATAGCACGAATTTATGGAAAAGGTACCTCTCTGATCATTGAATGTGGATTTCTTTGTTCAGGAAAAAAAAAGAGCCTCTCATGGAGGCTCTTTCGAAATATCTGTATAATGCAGCTTACTGACCGAGATAGGCTTTTAGCAATTTGCTTCTGGATGTATGTTTTAAACGACGAATCGCTTTTTCTTTGATCTGGCGCACACGTTCACGGGTAAGATCGAAACGCTCACCGATTTCCTCAAGGGTTAGCGGATGTTCACCATTCAATCCAAAATACAAGCGCACAACATCTGCTTCACGCGGAGTAAGTGTGGTAAGTGAACGTTCAATTTCTCTGCGTAAGGAATCTTTGATCAGTCCGCCTTCGGGAGAGGGACTGTCTTCTCCGATCAATACATCATACATGCTTGAAGAATCGTCATCACCTTCTTTGAGTGGTGCGTCCATCGACACATGTCTGCCGGAATAGCGGATGGACTGCTTTACTTCTTCAGGAGTGATCTCCAAAACTTCAGCAAGTTCATCGTCGGTTGGAATCCGCTCATAGGTCTGTTCAAGACGAGCAAATGCCTTGTTGATTTTATTGATCGATCCGATCTTGTTCAGTGGTAAACGAACAATACGCGATTGTTCAGCGAGTGCCTGAAGAATGGATTGTCTGATCCACCAAACAGCATACGAGATGAATTTGAATCCACGTGTTTCATCGAAACGTTGTGCAGCTTTGATCAGACCGAGATTTCCTTCATTTATAAGATCCGGAAGGGTTAATCCCTGATTTTGGTACTGTTTCGATACAGAAACCACAAAGCGAAGATTGGCCTTGGTTAGTTTTTCCAAAGCACGCTGATCACCTTCGCGAATACGACGTGCAAGCTGGACTTCCTCTTCTGCGGTAATCAGCTCTACGCGGCCGATTTCCTGTAAGTACTTGTCGAGCGATAATGTCTCGCGGTTGGTGACCTGTTTTGTTATTTTTAATTGCCTCATTGAGAATAGGTTTTAGGCTACAGTACTCAAACGAACCATTTTCTGATTGGTTACAGGAAAGACGCAGAAATGAGGTAAAGGGATGTCATGAACTTATTAACGCTGTGTTAATTAGGGGTGGAATCGCTTAAAATACGGTCAAAACCCACCTTTCTGATGATGAAATAGGTTTGTAGCTTAACAAGGACTTTTTTTTAACACCCTGAACGTATGCGGTTCACAAAGAGAAGGCTGCCGAATCCGGTAAGAACAGCAATAATACCAACGGTTCCAATTCCCTCAAGTCGTCCGTCGGCGGTGGTCCACATGAGGTATCCTGCGATAAGCGCGCCTAATCCGGCACCAAGTTGCTGCATGGCTGATACGAAACTCATAAAACTGCCTCTCAGGTTTGGAGGTACTGCCTCCGATACCAATGCCTGGGCAGGAGAGAAACGTCCTCCGCTGAATGCAAAAAAGAGCGTGGTGATACAAAGCATCAGGGGTACTCCTGCATTTGTGATTTGTGTGATGAGCAAAACGGGAACAGCTGCAAGAAGTACCATGATGGTGAACATTTTTTCTTTTCCGATTTGATCCGATAATTTTCCGACAAAAGGATTTGAGAAGAAGGATACGATACCTCCAAAGAGATACACAAGCGTAAGTTCATTTTCTGAAAAATTCAAATTGAATTGCAGATGGGTCGCCACATTGGGAACTACCATAAAATGCCCCAGCATTAAAACTATCATCATTAGCAATGCGTTGCGTTGGGACGAAACAGTAAAAGCACTTTTGTAGAGCGAAAACATGGCAGACCGATCAGCGGGTTTTACCAAATGAGATCGCATGGATGGTAAAATATATATGCTGGCAAAAAGGATCACTGTTCCTGTTATCGCTACTGCAATAAATGGTGCCTGCCAGGTAAAGTGCCGTGCAATATAAATTCCGATGGGTACTCCCAATGCTGCTCCTGCAGAGAAGGACGCCATTATCACTCCCATTGCTTTCCCCCTTTTTTCATAGGGATAAAAATCGGCTACTATCGCCATCACCTGTGCGCCGAGAATACCTCCGAATAGTCCGGTTAAGATGCGTGAACCAACCAATAATTCATACGAAGGTGCAAATGCGCAGAAAAAAGTTCCGATGATGAATCCGGTATAAGTAAACAACAAGGTCTTTTTCCGGTCGAAACGATCAAGAAACAAGGCAGCAACCATTCCGGATACCCAAGCTGCAAGGGTATAGGATGCTACCACAACACCAAATTGGGAAGGATCGATACGGAAGATGTGCATGATCTGCTTACCCAATGGCATCATGATCATGAAGTCGATGATATTGGTGAACTGAATAGCAGCAAGAGCAAGAAGAAGGAATCGGGGAGGTGTCATCGAAAGTTGGAAATTGCGGCTTTTCAGAGCGCGACAAATATACTTTTTTACCAATGCGTTTCCCGATGATTGATTACGAGATTCAATGACTTGCAGTCTTATTTTAGCAGGATAAATCCAGAGGTTGAGACGGGTCAGGCTATTATTCTTGTTGATCCATCCATTTTTTCCATTTGCCGGCTTTCCAGTCAATGACTTCTCCCGTTTTCTGTGTCAGTGTTCCTTCACCATTGATCCATCCTTCCCAATAGCGGTACAAGGGATCTTTGCCGGATGCAGGTACATCTGTTACCATCTGACCACGAATATACAGTTGCCCGCTCGGCTGCATCGTGATGGATGAAAACGTAGGAGATTTCATAACGGAATACAATCCATAGGTTTTATCCCACATCATTTTTCCTTTCGAATCAAACTTCAAGACACGCTGTGTTCCTCCTCTGTAGCGTTTGTGATCATAGCTCAATACAAAAGCATAGATGTTTCCCTTTTGATCTTCAATGATGCTTTGGGATTCTATTTCACTGAATTGTGGTTTGATAAAGTATTTCCATTGCTCTTTACCGCGCTTATCCACTTTTACCAATGTACCACCTTTTACGGATTCTGTTTCGTCATCTCCGAATTTTGCAGCGCCTCCATCTCGTGTTAGAATCAGGGGAGCAGCAAAATCTGATTTTCCAATGAACGATTCGTGATAGGAATACGACCCCAGTTTGTAAATTTTTAATGCACGCTTAGCGCTGTCGATGTTCCACTGCCCAAATGCATTGCCGGAAATCAGAAAAAAGAGAAAAAGAAGTCGGGACATAAATGTTGTTTGCTGAATGGAAAGGTATCAATAAATGGACCAAAGCTTACCGGTGGTTGAAATCTTTTTTAATGCAGGAATGCTTATTCAATTTTTCGCATCAATAACATATATGCAATCACACCAACAGAATATAAGGCAGCGGTAATGAGGAAAATATTCATGTAACTGACTTCCATTTCCCGCATGATTTCGAACAGATAGGCACTTATGAACCAACTTCCACTCCAAATGGAGGCCGTTAATGCACTCATCATTTCCTGGTTGCGTTTGCCAACGTATTTCATCGTGACTTCCGTTGTCATGGGTGTTGCCATATTCATCAGGGGTTGACGCAAGGCATAAAAACCCAATGCAGCAAATAGTCCTGCGCTGGTGCCTTTGTAGTTTTCTGTATAGGCCAGTGCAACAAGCGAAATGATGGCAAGACTTTGTGTAAGCGGAACTGCAATTCGGAATCCGAGTTTGTTTTTTATTTGAGGCACCATCAAGGCACTGAAAAAAACAAGGCTGAGTGCCAGTGATGCAATAAGTGAAAATGAGTGTGAATCGATTCCGTGAATATTGTAAAAGAAAAGAGAAATAAAAGGAATTGTTAAACCTGCACCGGTAGCAATGATGATAATGGGAATGGATGCAATTCCAATTTTATCCCAGTCGTGACCTTTTTCATCTATAGAATTGTCTTCCGGATCATTTAAATTTTCCCGGATGTCAATCAGTCGGATAAAAACCAGTCCGGCAAATCCTGCCAGTGCGAGCATTACCAAGAGGTTTCGTTCATTAAATGCAATCGGATCCATTCGGTGGAGACCGTAAATCATAATTCCCGACACAACTCCGGCAATGCTCCATGTGGCATGACTCAGGGAAATCCCTTCTGTCATTGTTCCCGGTGATGAATTACGCAGGATGAATGGAACAGCTGCGATTTGTAATCCGACAAAGCCCATTCCCCAAATAAATTGCGAAAGCATGATCAGGGTGTCGTAATGAACATGAACTGCGTATAAAAGAACAAGAGAGGAGAGCGGAACAACAATACAAGCAAAATAGAAAAGGGGTTTTATTTTTCTTCCCCTGATGTAGTAGCCAATAGGAATGGAAAAAAGCAATACACTTAGAAAACGAAATTTTGTAAAGTAAGCCGCTTCATAATCGGCATAACCTTCTTTCTGCATGTAAATCAGCAGGATCATCATAAATGCCGCATTGATCAGCTGCAGGCAACATTCTGCCAGAATAAGCAGAACGATGTGGCGATCCATGTTTTTAAAATTTCCCGGCAGCATTTCAATCGAAGAATGTGCTTGCGAAGGTAGAAGTTTTTTTGGGCACTGTATTTTTAAAGAGGATTGGTCTTCGGCTACGCTCAGACCTCGCGGCTGAAACAGAAGAGGCTGAGTGGCATGCAGCCTAGGTGAGTCGAAGCCCCGGGATTAAAATTACAATTCGAAATTGTTAGAATGAACTTGAACTAATTCCGTCCTCGCTCAGATATCGTTTCGCAAGAGTTATTTGGATAATTGGAGATTGCTTACTCAATTCCTAAATCAGGAACTACTCCCGGTTTTACCCAAATGATTTCTTCATCTCTCCTGAACCAGGTAAGTTGTCGCTTGGCGTAATTGCGGGTGTGTTGTTTGATAAGTTCAACGGCTTTTTCCAGGTCGATTTTTCCTTCCAAATGATCAAAGAGCTCAGTATAGCCAACCGTTTGCAATGCATTAAGGTGTTTGTAGGGAAATAATGTTTTTGCTTCTTCAAGTAATCCGTTTTGCATCATTTCATCTACCCTCCGGTTTATTCGCATGTAAAGTTCTTCCCGTGGAAGATCGATTCCTATTTTTCGAACTATCCAGGGTAGTGTTTTCTTTTTCCCTTTTCTTAATTCGGTATGGGTTTTTCCGCTTACCATAACCATTTCAATTGCACGCATTAATCGTTGTGGATTTTGAATTTCTGCGATTGCGAAAAAATCAGGATCACGTTTTTTTAATTCTTCCTGCAGGTATTCAATTCCTTTTTCACTGAGATCAGTTTCCAGTTGTTGACGAATAGTTTCGTCAGCCGGTGGTACCTCGTCAAATCCTTCCAGTAGTGCTTTGATGTATAATCCGGTTCCTCCGCATACAATGGCATTGTCATGCTTTTCAAAAATTGCATTCAGAATTTTCGTGGCATCCCTCTCGTAAAGTGCAGCATTGTAGTTATCGTGAATGGAAAGGTGCCCAAGTAAATGATGCTGCACACCATCCCATTCCTGTTCTGTAGGACGAGCTGTGCCAATGGTCATTTCGCGGAATACCTGACGTGAATCAGCCGAAACAATTTCAGTCTTGTACTTTCTTGCCAAGGCAATACTGAGTGCTGTCTTTCCGGAAGCAGTAGGACCTAAAACTACAATAAGTGTTTTTTTCACAGGAAGACAAAAATGAGCAATTTCAATTAGAATGCAACATACATATTGCAAAAACTTAAAGGAGAAATTTTGAAGTGCTATATACCGGTTTTAACCGCAAAGGATTAATTATTGATCTTGGATAGACCTTGTGTTTGGTTCGCCAGGAAATGCGTTGTATATCATTATCTTTTTAAGTGAAGTCCCCTTCGACTCCCCGACGCTGACGGTTGGGCTGGCGGCTGACCGTAAAAATACACCTTTGGTGTATCGCGAAGGTGAAAAAGTGAAAATTGGAATCGCAAATTAGATTGTTGGATGTAAGTGAAAATTAACCTTTGTGGAAAATTTAGATTCATTCAAAGTTTATTTACCACCCTTCGTATTCCGTCTTTCAGGAGGATAACATTGAAATTAATTAATAGCCCAAGCTTTAAGTTGCCTAATCGAAGATAGTTGATGGTTTGAGCCATGTGGATATCATGAATTTCATTTACACTTTTCAGTTCAATGAGCAGTTTGCCATCAACAAGCAAATCAACTCTAAAGGCAGATGTCAATTTTATATCTTCGAAATAAACAGGAAGCATTTTTTCCCGTTCAACCTTGAGCCCTTCCTTTTCCAAGGACATTGCTAAACATTCTTTATACACCCCTTCCAACAAGCCAGGTCCCAATTCCTTATGTATTTTAATTGCTTTTCCAATTACAATATGTGATAATTGATTCTCATCCATAAATTACCATTATAGAATACAAATGAAATGATGACCCATGAAATATTCAAATCAATTTTAGCTCACATTTGTATTTCGGTAAACCCAGAATTATCAATGTGTTTCCATAAATTTTCATTAGGACACCTTCGCGTATGCCTATGGCATTCTTTGCTCCCCTTAAAAAGATTGTTATTCAGAGACAAACTTCGGGAAAAAAATAGTTAATGATCATTCAGAATTAAAACCTAATCCTTTGCGGTAAACCCCCTCTAGGTTAAATCCCCTGTTTACCTCGTAAACGTACACTTAAACAACGCCTCATTTCCCCTTTCATCCCTTACACGTACTTCCAATGAATGTGTGCCGGTTGTGACCTTCTCTTCTTCCATGTTCAATATCAGTTTACCGGTTTTCACTTTGTATCGAAGTAATTTCCACTCTCCGTCAATAAATGCCTCATAGGTTTTTACGCCGCTCAGATTATCACTGACTGTAAATTGCAGTTCTTTTTGTGCGCTTACGTTTTTCCCTTCTGAAATATTCACCGCTGTAATTACTGGTGCAATAGTATCAAGCATTACAGAATATCTTCCGAAACTTCTTGTCCGGAAGGTGACATGACCATTGGAATAAATTCCTCCTTCACTGCTTATTTTTCCTTTTGCATTGATGTAGATTCCAACGGCATAAGGACGAAGATGTTCCATTAATGTGTCGCAGGGAAGCGAGATCTCCATGTATTCCTGAACCGGAATATCACTGTTTCCAACACGGAAAGTGTATGCTATTGCGTCTTTTCTTCGTGTGTGTCGTTCAACAAGGATGCAGTGATTGTCGTAAATTCCAGTAGCCGGAATTAAAACTTCCATATCCATAAACCGGATGATGTTGGGATGATCCCAATGCACAGGGAACAATCCGTATTCCTCCATTGAGCTTTTCGGACAAGGATCTGATTTTGCCGGTGGAATTTTAGTGCTGTCACTTACAATGGTGAATTGAAGTTCAGATACATTCCCTTTGATATCTTTTACCAGGTATTTCATTTTTATTCGTTGTCCAGGTTGTACCGTTACCCATCCGTTATTCACTTTAACAGGATAAATATCCAGTGCATTATTTCCCTTGATATAACTTTTGTGGTAACTGTTTTTGTTATCGCGATGTTCCAGATAATCCATGTGCGTATTGATGTATCTGTTTGTGCGAAAATCGATGCATTGCATTTGTTGCTTCCACAGCAAACTGTCTTTCATATACAATTCTACTTCGTAAACTCCGCATAAATTCCCTGATCCGGTGGTCATATCGATGGTGTGTACTGCAAATCCTACTGTACCTCTTGCTTTGACTTCCTTTACCAGGGAATATTTTCCATTTGCGCCGGTGGCTTTGATCATTCGTTCTGAACTCTGACCATCAATTACGCTGGTATCTGTAAGCGGATAGATTTTTATATCATGAATGGTCGGTTTGATATCATCTTTTACATCGAATCCGAAAAGCATGGGATTAAGTGCTTTTTCAGTTGCTGTTTCCCGCACTTCAAAATGAAGATGGGGTCCGCCCGAACTTCCTGAGTTTCCTGACCATGCTATGACATCACCTTTTTTGAAAACAAATAATTCGGATGGCAGCGAATCGAGATCAACCTCTTCTTTGCGCAACTCGTATTGTTTTTCACGGATGTATTTTTCGATCGACGAATGAAAACGCGAGAGGTGAGCATAAACTGTTGTGTATCCGTTGGGGTGATTCATGTACAATACGAGTCCGTACCCGTAGTGCGATACCCGGATGCGGGAGATGTATCCTTCTGCTGTAGCATAGATCCGCTGACCTTCCACGCCTTGGGTTTTGATGTCGAGTCCGGTGTGAAAATGGTTTGCTCTCAGCTCCCCAAAGCTTCCGGAGAGGTAAAGTGGGATGTCCATTGGAGAGCGGAAATAGTTTTGTGGGTAGGTTTGAGCAATTGTATTAGGGCTAATTGCAAGCGACATTGCCAACAGTAAAAATCCGGATAGTGGATTCAAAAAACACCGTTTTATTTTCTTTGTGGCTTGTTTTTCAATCATTTAAAATCGTGTTTTGGGATTTGGTCAGGTAATTGAACCTTAAAGGTACATGCCATGAAAACCGTGCCGAAACGATTGCGTATTAGATTTCCACAGCGCTTACCTTAAAAATGCTTCGATTACGTACCGATTTCCTGTTGATATACCCTCTATTTTGTTAATTTTGCGTAGTTACTTCTATACCGTAACAAATTAACGAACAGGATGACAGCCTCACTCAAAGCAAAAGTTGAACGTTTGATTCACCATTGTGATGAAGTGAAAAGGTCTGAGGGTCAGTTGCAGGAACGTGTTAAGGTTCTTGAGGCTGAGAGGGTTCAATTGCAGCAATTCATTAGTCAGTTGCATGGCGAAATTGACCGCAGACAATCCGAAATCGCAACTTTGAACCGGAATATGGAAGTGCTGAAGAACGCTGAAGCATTGAACCAGTCGGACGAACGATCGGCCGATATGAAACGTAAGATCAATGAACTGATGCGGGAGATCGATAACTGCATAACGTTATTGAGCAAATAGGTCCCATGAGTGAAATCTCCATAAAGGTCAACATTGGAACTCGTTCCTATCCGCTTTCGGTTCAGCCGGGAGAGGAAGAATTGATCCGTGCAGCTGCCCACGATGTGAATGAAAACATTCGTTCGCTGCAAGAGAATTACGCTGTTAAGGATATCCAGGATCTGCTGGCTATGACTGCTCTTACTATGGCAACCCAACTTCGTCAAAAATCCACCGGAGGAATGTCCGATGCTGATGCTGCGAGTCTTGCCGATATTGAACGTATGCTCGACGCTTACTTATCGCGCGTTTGATCTTCCCCTTGGTTTGTTTCGGTCTGCGATTCCGGTAATGTGCCCGGCATTGTTAAACCACTATATACACATCCACAATGGAACCTATCAGTTTAATGATCGGCGCTGCAGCAGGACTTGTTCTCGGAGGGATCATCATTTATGTGATTCTGAACGGGGTCCTTCGCAAAAAGCGTGAAGAGGTCATTCGCGAAGCCGAAAAAGAAGGCGAGAACATCAAAAAGGACAAAATCCTTCAAGCGAAAGAAAAATTCCTTCAGCTAAAAGAGGAGCATGAAAAAGCAGTGATCGAACGTGATCGCAAAATTCAAAGTGCTGAAGATCGCATCAAGAGCAAGGAAAAAGAACTATCCCGCAAGATGGAAGATGTAACACGCACAGAGCGTGAAGCACAAAGTCAGCGCGATACTCTCAACGCACAGAGTGAAAAATTGCAAAAGCGTCAGGAAGAACTCGATAAGGCTCACCAGAAACAGGTTGCCGAACTCGAAAAGATTTCAGGATACAGCAAAGAAGATGCAAAAGCTCAATTGGTAGAAGCACTCAAAGCAGAAGCCCGTACAGATGCAATGGCGCATGTGAAGGAGATTATGGATGAAGCGAAGCTGACTGCAAACAAAGAAGCAAAACGCATCGTTATTCAAACCATTCAGCGTGTTGCAACAGAGCAGGCGGTTGAGAATGCCGTTTCCGTTTTCAATATCGAAAATGATGAACTCAAAGGACGCATCATTGGTCGTGAAGGAAGAAATATTCGCGCACTTGAAGCTGCAACAGGAGTAGAAATTGTTGTTGATGATACACCGGAAGCAATTATTCTTTCCTGCTTTGATCCCGTTCGCCGCGAAATTGCACGTCTTGCACTTCACCAACTGGTAAGCGACGGACGAATTCACCCTGCGCGTATTGAGGAAATCGTTTCAAAAACGAAACATAAACTCGAAGAAGAAATTGTTGAGATCGGAAAGCGTACTACCATCGACCTTGGTATTCACGGATTGCATCCTGAACTGATTCGTATGGTTGGAAGGATGAAATACCGTTCTTCTTACGGACAAAATCTGCTTCAGCACAGTAGGGAAGTAGCCAATCTTTGTGCGATAATGGCATCTGAACTTGGATTGAATCCGAAGATTGCAAAGCGTGCAGGATTGTTACACGATATTGGAAAAGTTCCCGACGAAGAACCCGAATTGCCACATGCTATTTTGGGAATGAAGCTTGCAGAAAAATTTGGCGAAAAGGCCGATATCTGCAATGCGATTGGAGCTCACCACGACGAAATTGAAATGACCACGCTCTATGCGCCTATCGTGCAGGTGTGTGATGCTATTTCAGGAGCACGTCCCGGTGCGCGTCGTGAGATTGTTGAATCGTACATCAAACGAATCAAGGAACTCGAAGAACTTGCGCAATCATATACCGGAGTTAGTCAGGCCTACGCTATTCAGGCAGGACGCGAACTGCGTGTGATGTGTGAAGCGGAGAAGGTGAGTGATGCTGATGTAGATAAACTTGCATTCGATATTTCGCAACGTATCCAAACAGAAATGACTTATCCTGGTCAGGTAAAAATTACCGTGATCCGCGAAAAGCGCGCTGTCAATTACGCGAAATAACATCCGGGCTTCAGCCCGGATGTTATCAATGTCATTACCATTTCGTATCCGGGGGCTTCAGCCCCCGGTTTTTAAAATCCCCAATCCAATCCCCAATCCCTAATTCAATTCCCAATCCCAATGCCCTCTCATCCGCAACATATTCTCATCACAGGAGCAGCGGGATTCATCGGCTCCAACTTATGCGAGCACTTTCTTGAGTTGGGATATTCAGTTACAGGGATGGATAATTTCCTCACCGGAAAACCTTCCAACATAGCAGGATTTTATTCGCACCCGAATTTTTGTTTTGTGGAGGGTGATATTCGTGATAAGTCAAAATGCGGTGAAGCGATGAAGGGGATATCCATCGTATTGCACCAGGCTGCATTAGGTTCAGTACCGCGTTCAGTGAAAGATCCGCTTACTACCAATTCGGTGAATGTTGACGGATTTCTGAATGTCATTCATGCAGCACATCAGGCAGGAGTAAAACGATTTGTTTATGCTACAAGTTCATCCGTCTATGGCGATCATTCCGGCTTGCCCAAAGTGGAGGATGCTATTGGTAAACCACTTTCACCTTATGCAGCTTCCAAATACATCAACGAGTTGTATGCAGGTGTATTTCATCGACTGCATGGAATGGAAGTAATAGGGTTACGTTATTTCAATGTATTCGGCAAACACCAGGATCCAGACGGTGCGTATGCTGCAGCTATTCCTAAATTCATCAAGCTATTTCTCGAAGGAAAATCGCCGGTCATTTACGGTGATGGCTCCAATTCCCGCGACTTCACCTATATAAAAAACGTTATTCAAGCCAATGAAAAGGCTGCCTTTACCACAAACGAAAAAGCGTTTGGAGAAGTGTTCAATATTGCCTTTGGTGAACGCACTACACTTTTGGAATTAATCACAGAAATAAAAAATGCACTCTCTGTTCATGCACCAAATGTGAAAACCATTTCGGTGACTCATGAGAATGAACGTCCGGGCGAAATTCCCCATTCACTGGCAAGCATTGAGAAAGCACGGAATGTTTTAGGGTATACACCCAGCCATAGCCTTAAAGCAGGATTACAAGAAGCTGTGACTTGGTATTTAGAAAATATATAGCATTTTCTATCTATAAGATAATAATGCATATTGATTTTTTTCGAAGAAAAATCTTTTTTATTCTTGTTTTCTAAACGTTAATCCACCAAACCAACTTCACTGCAAGCGCACGGTTTTTGATGGCAACGTTGTAGGGATTGTAATTCTCCGTGTAAACAATAAACAGATCCGACATCGGCCTGAATCGCCATTGGAGTCGGGAATTGATATTTACGTTTTCAATCTGCGTGTTGTATTGAATAAATGTAGTGAAGAACAAACTTTTTGTAAATGAAAGATCCACACGCGGACTAATCAGCAACAGGTCAACATCCTGAAATCCTTCCGGCATATCTATTCTGTCGTACCGTGCAGAAAGCGAGAAGATTCCCCAGGGTTGTTTGCGCCAGCTGACAGACGCATCTGCTGTCGTCTTTTTACCGGAGAAATAGGCGCCGTAATCGAGGTTAAGCGTATAGGTGATGAGTTTACGTTTATCAGAATTAAAAAAGCCGCGTACATGATTGTAAACATATCCTCCTGTATCCAAGGCATTGTTTCCTGAAAAGGTGATGTCCTGATCAAAATACAGGAGCACATAATTATTGATGAGCTCTATACCGGTTGATGCCGTGTTTTGAAAACGTACAGTATAGCTTGCACTCAAATAGCGTTCGTTTTCGAGATAGGTACCATCGAAATACTGACTCATATAAACCGATGGACCATGTTTGTTGATGAGTGTTGATTTCGGATAGAAATTCCATGCGGCATATGGTTCTAATCGGAGGTAGGATCGTTTTTCAATCTGTCCGTTATTGGGATTAAAAAAATCGATACGGGGAACAAAGCCAACATCGGCGGAGTAATTGTGACCAACATATTCGTGATTCCATTCGAGAACAAGTTTTGGAGTTTCGTAATGTATCCATGAGGCATGTGCCATTGCATTTTCCGTTTTGTGCGGAGAAAACGAATGATGCATGAAAATTTTCCCCATTAAACGATTGTCCATTGTTGCAATGTTCCAGTCGATACCCGCTATGCGATTGTAATCCGCGAAATTCATGTCTTGCTTAATGAATCCTTGTCTGTTCACCAGTATTCCCGAAATATTGGAGCGGCCTTTCATCTGGTACGTGACTGCAGCAACAGAATAGTTTTGTCCTTCAAGTCCACTTTGCGATCCGCCTTCGGTTTGCATGGTCATTGCACCAATTCTCCAGTCGCGATTGATTTTTCCACTCAAACGGGCACCAAAAAGAATGGGAACAGCTTCTCCGTTATTCAAACCGATGCGTCGTGAAAAAAAGGGACGAATCTGTCGGAATCCGAATCGCTCGAAGAGATCGCTGTTTTCAAGAAAGAAATTTCTTCGTTCGGGAAAAAATAAACTGAAACGTGAAAGGTTCGTTACCTGACGATCCACTTCTACCTGCGCGAAATCGGGATTGATGGTGAGATCCAGGTTCAACGATGAATTCACCGCGATTTTTGCATCCAAACCGGCATTGGGACGAAATTTTTCAGCAGTCTGGTTTTGGTAATTTCCGGTTGCTGTTCCAATGGCATATGGAATCAAGGAAACATTTGAACCTTCTTTGTGTGGTGCTTCTTCTAGTAGTAGTTTTCCGGTAAATGCAAGTGAAGAAGTGGAAAAATTACGAGGTACTCCTGACCATACCGAAATTTCATTGCGTTTAAAATCGTAGCGCGCAAAATTGATTCGCCATTCTTTGATGTTTTCAGGAAAACGCAATGTTTTATAAGGAATCGCCATCTCAACGATCCATTTTCCTTCGGAATGATATTGTTTCACTTCTGAGAACCATTTATTATCCCAAACTGTGGAGATGCCCATATTGCCACCATATTGAATGAGTCCTTCCATCTGGGCACCGTGCGGATTTACGCCAAATACAAATCCATTGGTCAGATCAGAAAAAGGATCGATGTAAACATAGAATCCATCACTCAGCAGAGGATCGTAATCCCGTTTGAGCGATTGTATAACATGCTCTCCGGGTAATTCATCATAGCAAATGGCAGCAATGTGGAGATGATCTTTATCAAACGCAACCATCACTTCCGTTTTCGATTTCGCCATGGAGGAATCAAATGGAAACCACTGACGAAAATCGGAAATGATCATGGCATTTTTCCAGGCATCATCCTCAAGAAGTCCATCTATCTTTATGATTTGTTCAGATTTTTTTGCTGAAACACTATGCAGTTCCTGCGCATGCAAAAGCGAATTGCAGAAAAAAAGTAGCACTGTCAGAAGTCCGGTCCTTGTCATTGGGACCGAAAATTACTAAAAAACAAATCCCCTGTGAGCCATTCCCACTAAGGATCTGTTTTTCTTCGACAATATTGCCTTAACACACGATAATTGCCATAACCGTGAAGATTCCCACCACGAAAAGAGCCATAACTGTTCCTTTGTCCATAATACACGTTTTGCTTATAAAACGCAGCTAATGTTGCAGGGTTTTGATGGTGGAATGCTGTTCCGGACCTTTGACCATTCCAAACGACCGTTCTTCCTTATCTTTGTTCCATTGCTTAAAAAAGACGACCTTTTACTCAATATGGATTCCAATTTACGTACGGTAACTACAGCTGATGGATCGGTAACCCTTTTTCTTCCCGACCGCGATGAAACCTATCATTCAGTGCATGGTGCAGAAACGGAATCCATGCATGTATTTATTAAAAATGGTCTTGAAGTTGCCGCTAATGATAAAGCAAAATTGAAAGTGTTGGAAATTGGTTTTGGTACCGGATTGAATGCTTTACTGGCCTTGTTGTTTGCGGAGAAAAATCAGATTGCAATCGAATTTGTAAGCACAGAAAAATATCCTCTTCAAAAAGAAATGGTTTTGCAGTTGAATTATGGCAAACGATTATTGGCCGATGAATTGTTTTTGCAATTGCACACCTGCAGTTGGAACGAGGTGCATCCGTTAAATGCGCATTTTAGTTTATTCAAACACGAAGGAGATTTTCGTGAAGCCAATCTTGAGGCCAACTCTTATGATGTCATTTTTTTCGATGCATTTGCTCCACGGGTACAACCGGAGTTGTGGACGATAGAAGTATTTCAACAGATGTATCGCTTATTGCATCCGGGTGGAATCCTTGTCACCTACTGTGCAAAAGGCGAAGTCAAACGCACTATGAAAGCAGCGGGATTCAGTGTAGAACGATTGCCGGGACCTCCGGGTAAACGTGAAATGACAAGAGCGCGTAAATCGGATTGATGCGTAGAAAAAAAACGGACTGTTCCATTGCGAAACAGTCCGTTCTCTTTTAGAATTTATCCTTAGCGGATTTCAATGTTGCGGCTTCCTTTATTAAGGGTTTGTTCTTTTTTGGGAAGAACCAATTGAAGGATGCCGTTATCATAGCTTCCATTGATTTTTTCCTGATCGATCAGTTTTTCAGGAAGGGTAAACGAACGGGTAAACGACGCATAATGGAATTCCTTGCGTGTGTATTGTCCTTTTTCGTCGTTGTTTTCCTGTTTGCTTTCCTTCTCACTTGAAATAGTAAGAATGTTGTTGCTGAGTTCGACTTTAAAATCTTCCTTACTCAATCCCGGTACTGCAACGTCAATTACAAATGCATCTTCTTTTTCGGCGATGTTCACTGCAGGGATGGATGCATTATGGTGCATGGTTCCGGGCCAGTTGGACATAGATTTTAGCATTTCATCATCGAACATGGATGGGAAAAAGGGAAAGCGGTTGTACTTTTTAACGAGTGTCATGGCTATTGTTTTTTAGGTTATACATGTTTTGGCATGATACCTCAAGACAAATGCCGATAGTGTTTTTCGGAAATTTTAGCAGGATTCTGCAAGTTCTGCCTGCAAATTTTTCAGGTTTTACGCTGTTTATCTGACTATTTTTCAGGATTGTTGATCCAATCATTGACCAATTCAAGCGCCAACGGCAAGGTTTCAATTCCATGCGCGATACCTGGAAGGATTTGCACCACCGGTTTTTTTGTGAAATGCTTTTCAGCCCTCTTTTTGCTTTTTTGCCAGGGAAATAAAGGATCATTTTCTCCCAGCAATAACAAACAAGGCTGCTGAATTCCTTTTAACAACTGATCCGGTTGTCGGGCGGGGTAATCGCCTTTGAAACGATGATGAAGAATGACATAATGCTGGTAGTCGGCAAGTTTTTGAAATGCCTCATTTTCGAGTTGGTGTTCGGGAGCGTGGAGGACGATGGATTGAATAAACGATTCAACATGACGTCTTTTTTTTGTGAGTAGCGGACGTAAATTCTGAAACATGTTTTTTGGTTTCATGGAGAAGGATGCCAATCCTGCAGGATTTAGCAAAGCAATACTTTGAACTTTTTTCGCTGAATGTACAGCCAGTTGCAAAGAGATCAATCCTCCAAATGATGCGCCTGCAATATGTGCCTGTTCAAGATGTAATGCATCCATTACCTGACTTGCCCATTCGCCCAATTCTCCTTTTTTCATATCCGGACAATTTCCATCGCTTAATGTCGGCTGACCGTTTACATCGATCAGGAATATTCGGTGATTCTTTATTTTTTCCATGGCATTGTCCAATTCCCAAACCAATCCGCTGGTACGTGCTCCGGGAAAAATGATCAGCGCCGGTAAATGTTCTTGCTCCGCATGAAGATGCAATACATGCGTTTTTCCCCATTTTGTAGGTACAAATTCCGATTTCCATGCTCTTCCGCATCGTTGTATAATGGAGTTGTTCCAGTTCGTAAGAAATTCCCTTGCTTGTAGCTCATTTAAAAAATAGGAAGTTTTCATTTTAAACAGTTGTTTAAATTATAACTAAAAAAAATTAGAAGTGAATAGCCAATATCCACTCCACGATTTGTGCTCGGCGGTTGCTGATCATTAAGGATGTAGATTCTTCATCGCTGCCTGTCATTCGCTTGATCATTTCTGAAGTACTGAAGGGAAATACAGTGAGCGCATATAGGTTCACCAGCACTTGCATAGGGTCCTTTTTTCCGTTTGGAGCAGGACGCATTTCCTTTTTGATTTGTTTGTAGAACACAGAATCCATAAACGAGGTGCTCTTCTGAATTTTACCCGCCGTACGACCGGGAGACTTCTGCAATTCATTCATCACAAAAGCTGAAAGTTCAGGTTGCTGTTCAAGCTGGTCGAAATAATAATTTACAAACGCAATTAGTTTTTCCCGGATTGAACTTTTGGGATCATGAATGATACTGCTCAATCCTAATCTGAATTTCTGAATATCCTTGCTCAGAATTTCATTGTACAACTTTTCCTTATCACCAAAATAATAGGAAACCAAGGCAATATTCGTCTTGCTCTTTTGTGCAATCTCCCGTATGGTAGTAGCCTTAAATCCTTTTTTCCGAAACAGGATTCCTGCAGCTTTTATGATTTGGTCTTTTGATGGAGAGGATACGCTCATGAATGCAAATTTAAACATTTGTTTAAATCAGGTCAAAAAAAAAGCACCACTAATGTGATGCTTTGATAATTAATGAATTAGGGTTGTACTACGATTTTGTATCGTTCAACCCGACCATCTTCAAATTCCACAAGTAATACCCCCAGGGAAAAGGCAAAATTACCGGTTTGAATTTCAACGGATGTAGCGATTGTTGCGTTCTTCCAGATCAGTCTTCCACTGATATCGAACAGTTGCAACTGTGCAATTGGTTTTGTGCTGATCAGTTTGATACTACCGCCGGATTGTTCAATAATTAGTGATGATGCATCTGCTTCATCAATACCTGTACCGGTTGCAGGATTGAGGGTGAAGCTCTGAGTTCCGGTGCATCCTGAATTATCTGTTACTGTTACTGTATATGTTCCGGCAGCAAGTCCGGATAAATCTTCAGAAGTGGAACCGTTCGACCATGAATATTGATACGGTGCAGTTCCTCCGCTTACATTTAAGTCGATGGTGCCGTCGTTTCCACTTTGTGGTGAATTGGCATTACCTGTTATTGATATCGCAGCTGGTTCGCTGATCGTAACCGGAAATGCAGATGTACAGCCATTGTTATCTGTTACTTCAATCGAATAATTTCCTGCGGGAGCACTTGCCGGATTTACGCCGTTGTAGTCGATGGTAAATGGTCCGCTTCCTGAAGGTGCCACAGTAAATGATCCTGTGCCGCCTGCGCAATTGGCAGGGGTAGTGGTAATGGTTGCTGTTGGACCACCGGAAGAGGATATGGATACATTGACAATAACAGAACATGAATTCCCGTCGGTAACCGTGCAGGTATAAGATCCTGCCGCAAGGCTGCTTGCTGTTGAAGTAGTTTGACCATTGCTCCAGAGGTACGAATATGGCGCTTGTCCGCCACTTGCAATTACGGATGCAGATCCGTTATTCATTCCACAACTGGCTTGGGAAATAATGCCGGGTTGTGCCTGTACAACTGTAATGCCACATAAATGATTGTCGATAATGCGTGTGGAATATTGCAGCGAATCGAGGAATTGCGACCAGGATGCACAATTGCTTTTTAAATGATAGTTGAGCCATAATCCGTAATGATCCTGACTAACATCCTGCTGTTGTGCTCTTGTAATAGAAATTCCGGTAGAGGAAGTGGATTCTCCAAAATCACAATTGAAATTGCTATTGGCAAAATAACAGTGTCCGCCGCCGGGGATGGATAGATAGGTTTTACACGATGAACCGATTGCATTAAAAATAGGAAGATGATGATCGACAGGTGGTGTCACACCATCTTGTGCTCCTGAAAAAACAAGCGCAGGTACAGTTATCCCGGGTGCAGCGCTTACCGCTGAAGGATTGGTTTCTGCTGGTGCTAGTGCTACTATTGTTTGAATAGCGGTATATCCGTTTGCTGCAAGTATGGTGGCTCCTCCTCCCATTGAATGTCCCATGATCGCACTTCTTCCGTTTTGTTTTTGATAGAACGGTGAGGTATTGTCGGCATTCAGCAGCGCCATTTTTTCGACACAAACACGAAGATCGAGTGCGAAGTTTTGGTGACTTGGACTAAATCCTCCTTCTGTTCGCGGAAATACCATGATGTAACCCTGGGGAACAAGATTCTGCCAGATGTTTTGGTAAGCATCCCAACTCATCACAAAGCCATGTCCAAAAACAATCACCGGAAATGTTCCACTTGCGAATGGTGTGTTAAGTCCGTTGCTTGTAGCAGGATAATAAATCTCCGACTGAATCTGACGGCCGGGACCACCTCCTGAACCAAATCCTCCTGTGCGCGAAGGATCGTTGAACGTAATAGTGCGTTGCCCGATCTGGTATTGCGCCTGGGCAAACAAAACGATGAGAAGAAGGGTGACAGAAAGAAAAACCTTTTTCATTTTTTAATTTTTTGGCAATATGGACCTTCCTTTCCCGGTGGGCAAGTGGTGGTGTAATCCAAATATCAGATGAACCGCTTGTTAAGTTCAGGACAAATTATTCATCCGATTGTTTAAAATTCCACGAAACCATTATTCGGGACATGAATTCCAAAATCCATTTACATGCTTACTATTCAGATGAGTAAGAAAATTTTCTTGTGAAGAATTGCAATACAATAACTGGCGTGGATTTTACCGCGTAATTTTCTGAAATCAGTTTGCATACGGAAATAAGAACTGATTTTTTCCTTTTCAGTGACAAGTGGCTTCTGCGCAACGTTGCCCATCAATTGCCGCCGACACAATTCCTCCGGCATATCCGCCACCTTCGCCACAGGGGATAAGACCTTTGATTTGAGGGTGATGAAGACTTGTTTTATTACGCGGAATTCGAACGGGTGATGAGGTGCGGCTTTCAGGAGCAACCAGCACTGCTTCATTGGTTCCGTAACCTTTCATTTTTTGCGCAAATGCCTTGAAACCAAATTTTAGTCGCGATGCCAGCGTTTCCGGCAATACTTCTTTCAAGGAAACACTTTTTATTCCCGGATGGTAGGAACAATCGGGTAGGGTGGAAGATGTTTTTCCCTCGATGAAATCTATCATGCGTTGTGCAGGTGCAGTTTGTGTTTTGCCTCCGGCAATCCAACAGGCACGTTCTATGGCTTCCTGAAATTTCAATGCGCTTAAGGGACCAAACTGACGAAAGTTTTTTAATTCTTCTTCGGTAACTGTGGTTACAATTCCGGAATTGGCAAATGGATTATTTCTGCGTGATGGCGACCAACCGTTGGTAACAATTTCTTCCTGCGAAGTGGCGCAAGGGGCAATGATTCCTCCCGGACACATACAAAACGAATAGACTCCGGTATCTTTTACCTGCTCTACCAGCGAATAGGATGCGGGTGGGAGATATGGTCCGCGAACGGTGCAATGGTATTGTGCCTGATCGATGATGCTTTGCGGATGTTCTGCACGCACACCGAGCGCGAATGTTTTTTCCTCGATGAGAATATTCTTTTTGTGCAAGAGGTAAAAAATATCACGCGCCGAATGTCCAGTTGCAAGTATCAGATTGTTGACCGGAATTTTTTGATCACCATTGATTGTAATGGAACGAATATTCCCGTTTTCGGTGCTGAGATCGGTGAGTTTGGATTCGAAGTGGACTTCACCACCACATTTGCGGATGCTGTCGCGAATGGCTTCAATGATGCCGGGTAATTTATTGGTTCCGATATGAGGATGTGCATCAATCAGAATAGATTCATCTGCTCCGTGTGCAACCAATAGCGAGAGAATTTGTTTTACATCACCGCGTTTTGTAGAACGGGTATATAATTTTCCATCCGAATAGGTTCCTGCTCCGCCTTCTCCGAAACAGTAATTGGATTCAGGATTTACAATGTGGTTTTTTGTAAGGATGGCAAGATCTCTTCTCCTGTCGCGAACAGTTTTTCCGCGTTCAAAAATGACCGGTTTTTTACCTAACTCAATCACTCGCAAGGCCGCAAATAATCCTGCGGGACCGGCACCGATAATGTGGACTTCTTCTGCCTGACTTACATTTTTGGCTTCGAAAACATACGTTTCTCCCGGTATTTTTTCGTTGGGATCAAAAACGGTGATTTTCATTGTGAATTTTACCTGTCGTCCCCGTGCATCGATAGATCGGCGGTCGATGCGGTAGGGCCCCAGATCCGTTTCGCTAACACCAATGGATTTGGCAATGGCTTTGCGAAGTTGTGCATCGTTGATGGTGTCTTCGGGCAGGACCTGAATCTGAAACTCGCGGGCCACGATTTATCCTTCGAAGGTGAATGAAAACAACACCACTTTAGAACGTAAACGATCAATGGGTGAAGTGTACATGTTGTTGTCCTGAAGCAACAGATTTTTAAATCCGGAAGAAACTTTTAACTCCAGTCCAAACTTAAAATAAGGCAGGAAAAAATCCAGTCCACCACCAACCTGCCAGGCATGATCCGGTCGGCGTATGCGCACAATGGCTTCTCTGCCGAAGGTGTTGACGACATCTTTTTGCGATGCCATATCAATGCTGTATTGGTAACCGACCACCGCATAAGCTGCAAAATTGTTTACCCGGTCGGTACGGAGTTTGAGGTTGAATGGAAGATTGATATAGGTGGATTCTACGCGTCGTATTACTTCGTCGTTTTGCAATTCTCCGTTGGTAGTTCTGTAAAATCCGTAACGCAAACGACGGTCCTGAAACGAAATTGCAGGAATAAATCGCAAGGAAATATTTTTACTCAGATTGAGCGAGGCCAGCGGACCAAGATCAAAGCCAGGTTGTCTTTCTGCACCAATCCACATCAGCGAATCGGATGTAGGAAAAGCATTGTAGGTATCGAGGTAAAAATTGGATGTATTGTAAGCAAGAATGAATCCGAAGTGATACGGTTTCTTGTCGAAATTCTTCAGGTTACCCACACGCTCTTTCTGGGCAAGCAGAAATGGACTTCCCAGGAGAAACAATACAAGCGCAAGAATGGTGTGAATTCGATGTGACATTACCTCCAAAAATAATCATTAAAACGGCAGTAGTTCCGTTTTGTTGCCTTAACGGCTTTTGTGACCGGTATAAATCGTTGCAATTCCTCCGCTGACGGTTTTGGCTTTAACATCGGTATACCCCACTTTTTCGAGGATGCGGAGAAAATCCTTCCCTTCCGGAAAGGCCTCCACCGACTCAGGTAAATAGGTGTATGCTGCTTTATCTTTTGAGATGGTTCTACCAATGAAGGGAATCACTCGCCTCGAGTAGAAATTGAACGATTGCTTAACCGGAAATCGACGTGGTTTGCTGAATTCCAGAATGACAGCAGTTTTGCCGGGACGAAGAACACGAAGCATTTCTCCCAGCCCCTTTTCCAGATTTTCGAAGTTTCGAACTCCGAATCCAACGGTAATGGCATCGAAAGAAGCATCTGCAAAAGGAAGGTTTTCGGAATCGCCTTCCAGCATTTCAACACGATTATCGTAACCGCGCTTTTTCATTTTTTCGCGACCCTTTTCCAGCATTCCAACAGAAATATCGATGCCGGTAACTTTTTCAGGATGGAGCTTGAGTGCTGCAATTGCAAAATCGCCTGTGCCTGTGGCAATATCCAGAATATGTTTGGGGCTTTCCTTGCGCAAAATTCCAATGGCCTTTCTTCGCCAAATATGGTCGATACCCATACTCAGGAAATGATTCAGAAAATCATAACGGTGCGAAATGTTATTGAACATCTGTGCGACCTGCTGTTTTTTGCTGTCGTCCTGATTATAAGGCTTTACGGGTGTTCCCATGGGTGGAATTGAGGTGCAAAGGTAGTGTTTTTCGACTTAAGGAAATAACACGAATCGGACCCAATTGTTTCGAAACAGGCTAAATCAAACTTTGTGCGCTCTAATTATTCGTTTCCTATCTTCGTTGTGCCGAACGTTAGGCAGTATTTTTTGATGCTGCTGAAAATGAAATCCGATGGAGAAAAAACGTTGAGCTTACATGTAGATGGAAATAAAAACACGACTCAAAAATTTTTTTCACAAGCGACGGATCATTCGGTGGTCAGTATTTTTTGCAATTCTGCTATTGCTTTTTGTTTTCCGCTTTTCAATAATGCGTGGAATGGCAGGCGTACTCGTTTCGGTTGATGAGCCGCAGAAAGTGGAAGCCTGTTTTGTATTGGGGGGAAGCTCCTACGAACGCGGATTATTTGCTGTGAAGATGTTCGAAAAGGGATATGCCGATAAATTTATCTGTACCGGTGAGAATGTTCCATCCATTCTCGAAGCACTCGGACAAGCCATGACAGAGGCTGAAGTCACGGCGTTTTATATGCGCTCTGCAGGAATACCCGATTCTTCGCTGGCGGTGATCAACAAATCGACTTCCACCCGCGAAGAGGCAAAGGTGATTCGTGAATACTGTGAGTCGAACGGTTTGAAAAAAGTAATGTTGCTCTCCTCCAAATTTCACACCGCACGCATGCGGAAAGTTTTTCGCTCGGAATTCCGCTCCTCTTCGGTCGAATGGATCATTGTGGGAGCTCCCAGTACGAAATACAATGAATTCAAATGGTGGGAGTCTGAAGAAGGAATGATTGCGCTGAATAACGAATGGATGAAAACGATCTGGTATTGGTTTAAATGAGGTGTGTCATATTCGCATAACGATCAGCTGGTAAATTTGCAATCATAGAATGGATTTTTTCCTGAACATAAAGTGGATGTATTTTTTGGGTGGACTCGGACTTTTTTTGTTCGGTATCCGTCTGCTCGAAGATGCACTTGTTCAGTTAGTGGGACGTTCATTCAAACGTTTCCTGAAACGACACACGGGGACTCCTGTAAAAGCGGTTTTGGCAGGAACAATTACCACGGCGATTATTCGCAGCAGTTCAATGGTCACCCTCTTGGTGATGTCGTTTACCGGAGCTGGAATCATCGGATTAAAAAGCGGTTTGGGAATCATTTTAGGCGCTAATCTGGGTACAACGGTAACCGGATGGATCGTTTCTGCGGTTGGATTTAGTTTTGATCTAAAAGCGCTTACTCTTCCCTTTTTTGCATTGGGAGGATTGATGTCCATGTTCAGCAAGAGCCGGCTCCGAGAAGGTGGTCATTTTCTGATCGGATTCAGCCTGATGTTTCTTGGACTGGATTTTTTGAAAGATGCATTTGCGGAATTATCAGGCAAGTTTGATCTCAGTGGCTGGGAAGGTAGTCCCAAAATATTTTTCTTTTTAGCAGGGTTTGGACTTACCGCTATTATTCAGTCGAGCTCAGCATCTGTTGCGATCTATCTTTCGATGCTTGCCAGTGGTGTTGTATCACTCGAGCAGGCTATTTTTCTTGCTATCGGTTCCGATCTGGGAACTACGGTTACCGCTTTATTGGGAACCATCAATGCAAATGCAGTACGTAGAAAAACAGGATGGGGACAGTTCTTTATGAATGTATTTCAGGCCCTGCTTTCCATTGCATTGTTTCCGTTGTATGTCTGGTTTTTACAAGAAGTAATGGGATTACATAATCCCCTCTATTTGCTGGTTGCTTTTCAGTCGCTTGCAAATATTGTTTTGATAATTGTTATGATTCCGCTGCTGGGATGGTTTACGCGTTTCATTGATAAAAAGATCAAAACGGGTGAAGTACACCTAACCGGATTTTTGCATGAAGTACAGGCATCCGAACCTTTTTCTGCATGTGTCGCCCTGCAGAACGAAGCGTTAAAATTTGGAAAAGAAACCTTGCGTCTGAACGAAAGTATTGTTGCAGAAACGTTTCAGGGGAGTGTGCTTTTTGAAAAGTACGATCGATTAAAATCCTATGAGAACGAGATCAATCAATTTGTGGTGCTCATGCAGCAGTCGCAAATGCCGGAGCAGCGTTCAAAACAACTTACCGCGCTGAGTTCATCCATAAGAGATTTTGCTTTTTGTGCCAAGGAGATGAAAGATATCCGGCATAACCTCGAAGACCTTTTGAACAGTTCGGACGATGAGAAATTCAGAATGTTTCATTTGATTCGTTCCCTGCAAAACGACTATTACAAAGCGGTTCATGCCATACTAAAAGATCCGGGCACCTTTCAACATACAGTGAACGAATACCTCAGTGGGATGAACAGGGACATCACCTCAAAAATGCAGGAAGTGGCAATGAAGCTGATCAGTAATCCCAAAAAACATCCTTCTGTGAATTTTTCTTCCCTCATGAATATGATCCGGGAAATCGAAAGTTCCAATATTTCCATGCTGAAAGCAGTTGAAAACTACCTGGTTTCCGTTTCTCTTTCGAACAGTGAAAGCTGATTGGTTTTTTTTTCTGACATTGCTGCGAAATGGCACGTAAACTATCAGAAATCGACCTGCGAAAGGTTGGTGTTTACCTTGTTGGAAACCGCTCGGAGTATGAGCATATTTTCAAAGATTCGCTTTGGATTCTCCTGGGTATTGCATGTGCAGCATTCGGACTCGAAGGTTTTATTGTTCCCAATGGTCTGCTCGACGGCGGTGTAACAGGTGTGTCGCTGATCATGGCCAAGCTTACCCCGCTAAATGTTCCCTTTTACATCTTTGTACTCAATCTTCCTTTTATTTTCCTTGGCTTTCGGCAGGTATCCAAAATATTTGCGGTGAAAACCTTTGTGGCAATTATTGTGCTTTCTGCAGTGTTGCTCGTTCTGCAAACCATGCATGTTCCGCGGATTACCGACGATAAATTACTCATTGCAGTGTTCGGGGGATTTTTTCTCGGTGCAGGTATCGGCTTTGCAATGCGCGGCGGATGTGTTATTGATGGAACAGAAGTCCTTGCCTTGTACATGACCCGCAAACTGAGCATGCAGGTTGGGGAGATCATTCTTCTAATCAATGTTTTGATTTTCCTCATAGCAGCAAGTCTCTTCGGTATTGAAATGGCTTTGTATTCGATCCTGACTTACATGGCAGCTTCCAAAACGGTCGATTATATCACAAACGGGATAGAAGAATACACCGGTGTAATCATCATCTCTCCCGAACACGAAAAGATCCGCAAAGAAATTATTTCCCAATTGGGACGCGGAGTTACCATTTACAATGGAAAACGCGGATTGCGCGGAAAAAAAGCATTGGAAAGCGGATTAAACGACCGTGATATTCTCTTTACTGTCGTCACCAAACTGGAGCTGACCCGCCTTAGGAATATTGTTGATGAAATTGACGATTCCTGTTTCATGACAACGCATGCCATGACGGGGGTAAAAGGAGGAATGATCAAACAGCGGAAATTACATTAAGCCGGCTTACCTGAAATAAAAGGAGCTGATATAAACCAAGGTAAAAAAAATCAGCGCGAGTAAAACATAAACAATGATCCTGTTTTCCTCACGCGGAGGCAGAAATCCGAAAGTCTTCAGATCCCACCAGCGTTTGTCGTGCGGTTGTTCCATTGTTTATTTGCCTACAATGGTTTTCAGTTTTGCCATCCAGGGTTCAACTTCAATGTATCCTTTAATAATCTCCAGGCGCTTTTCGTTCTTGTCGAAAATCACGAAACTGGGATACGACATTTGTCCGTCGAGGAAATTCACAGCAAGCTCATGTGAGCGGTATTGCGAATTGTATTTATAAACCTGCTTGCGGTAGGTCACGTCTTCTTTTTGTTCTGCATCAAATTTTACACAGTAAAAATGCTCGCTCATGTATTTGGCAACTTCTTCTACTGCAAAGGTTTTATTGTCCATTACCTTACACCATCCGCACCAGGCTGTGTAAACATCAACAAAAATCATTTTTGGTTTTTTCTTGTTGGCCGCAACAGCTTCTGTCCAGGTCATCCATTTAATTTCTGTGGCATGCAGGCTAACCGTAAATGCAAATAGGGAGAAAAAGAGAACAATGCGTTTCATGGGTATGTTGTTTTGAGTGTAGACAATGATTTAACGTAAGAGTTGCTTGCAATTCCCGTGCCTCATTGTTAAAAAAAGTAAAATGCTCAATCTTTTTTGAGTTTGCCCACTAGCGATTCGGGTGGGGGACAAGGCTTATTCGTGTTTTTGTTGATGAAGACCAGCGTCGTTTCGCCTTCGTTTAATTTTTGACCACTCTCATTGTACATTTCGTACACAAAGCGAATGCGTGCTCCGGATATTTCGGCGATGGTCGTTTTTAGTTTCAACAGATCATCGTACAAAGCAGGTTTAAAGTATTTGATCTTGAATTCCAGAACGGGCAACATCACTCCGGATTCTTCCAACGATCGGTAGCTTAATCCCAGATCACGCAAGGCTTCAACCCTTCCAACTTCATAGTATTCAGCATAGTTGCCGTAATAACAATAGCCCATTTGATCGGTTTCTCCGTAGCGGACTCTCAGTTCTGTTTCGTGTGTGTGCATAGGTGAAAATAACCTTTTATTAAACGTAAAAACCCCGACGAGAACGTCGGGGTTTTAGCTCAGGACTTAAATCCGTTCTAAACATCATGGCAAAGGTTCAGTGGATCTCTAAGTGGTATGGTAGCAAGGCTGCCACACCCTTGCGCCTGAGAATTTCTTTAACGTTGTAAAGATACAACATCATTTCGGGGCTTAAGGCAAAATTTGCGTTAATTAATTCAACTTTTGCCTCATTTTTTAAACGGTTAACCAATTCCTCAATTGGGTCCTTAACTATCGGATATTCAGCGAGTATGTACTCTCCTTCTGTCAGGTTGGCACGCTTGGCAGCATCGGAAATTGCTGTTTCCAAACCGCCCAGCTCGTCCACCAGCCCAATCGCCAAAGCATCGGTCCCGGCCCAGACTCTTCCCTGGCCAATGGAGTCGACTTTTGCGGGTGTTAATCCTGCTGACTGGCGACCTTCGGCTACCTTATTAATAAAGTCAGCATAGATGTCATCAACCCCTTTTTGGATGATCTGGTACTCCATTTCGTCCATGGCTCTGCTCATCGATCCGATATCGGAGTAGCGATTGGTTTTAACCCTGTCGTAGGTTACGCCCAATTTTGATTTGAGCATGCGCTCCGTATTGGGCAATACCCCGAATACACCAATCGATCCGGTAATGGTATTGGGTTGTGCGAATATCTTATGGGCAGCACAGCTGATGTAATAACCACCGGATGCAGCAACGTCGCCCATGGAAACAACAAAGGGTTTTACTTTTCCTGCCAATACCACTTCTCTCCAGATCACATCTGAAGCCAGAGCAGATCCTCCGGGTGAGTTAACGCGTAGTACAATCGCCTTTACGGTTGTGTCCAAACGCGCAGCGCGAATGTCTTCCGACAAATTCACCGAACCAATCGAATTATCATCGCCTTTACCATCGATGATGTCTCCCACCGCATAAATCACTGCAACTTTCGCTTTGTTCTTTTCACTGTTTTTTTCTGAACGTGTTTTATTCAGGCGTTTGTCTTTTGCGTAAGTTCCCAATGAAACCAGATTCAGTTCATCTTTTTCTTCAATGCTCAAACGCTTGCGCAATTCTGCATAAATCTCATCACGGTATGAAATACGATCAATGAAACGCTCTTCCAATGCTGCGTCTGAAGTTTGCAATACAAGTGAATCGGCCAGCTGATTGAGTTTGCTCACTTCAATTTTCCGCTCTTGAGAAATACCTTCGAGCATGTGGTTCCAAAGTGAGAACAAATATTTTTCGGTCTGTTTTCGGTTGGCATCGCTCATCTTATCCAACATGTAGGGTTCTACTGCACTCTTAAATTGATTGTTCGATCCGCGAATGATGGTCAGGTCTAGTTCCAGTTTTTCAATCAGTCCTTTCATGAACATGATCTCTGCTGTTAATCCTGTATGTTGTACAATTCCCTGCGGATACAAATGAATTTCATCGGCAACACTCGCCAGGTAATAGGATTTGTGTGTGTAGATCTCCGAATAGGCCAGAATGAATTTTCCGGATTCCTTAAATTTTTTCAAACCGTTTCTGATTTCTTCCACTGTGGCCATACCGGCGGGAATCATCGATACATCAAGAAAAACACCTTTTATTTTTTCATCCTTGGCTGCGCGTTCCAAACTGGTGAGTATGCGGTTGAGTCCCGTTTTGGAATCGGTGTTCAGTCCGCCCAGACCAAAATCAAAACTGGGGTTCGACTGCTGATCGGTGATGGCTTGGTCCAGTTTCAGGTGGAGAATGGAATTGTCTTCGATCACTTTCTTGTTGCTTTCTTCCTGATCTCCAAAAGCAGCAGTGAGGCGTCCAACTAGAAAAACGGCAAACATAAAGGCCAGGATCAATCCGGTAATCAGTTGTCCCAGAGCCGATGCGGCCATTATTTTAAAGAATTGTTTCATGGTAAAAGGGCTTTTTTGCAGTTCAAAAATAGATAGCAGATTATCCTGAAGCTCTTGGAATTACACCAGTGGTCAAAGTCCGTGTTAAAGGGAAAAGCTATTTTTGCGGACATGAAAGAGGCTGTGCTTTTACTGGGTGCCAATCTCGGCGATCCGCCTTCCGTATTCAGGCAGGTTGCCCGGGAGTTGGATGGGGCCACTATTCGTATTCTTTCTCTTTCTGCCGTGTATTGTAGTCCCGCCTGGGGATTTGAGGGTGATGATTTTCATAACCAGGCTATACTGATCAGCACTTCGCTCGACCCTTCTTCCTTACTCGAACAATTGCTGGCCATTGAGCAAAAATTTGGTCGCGTACGCAATGAAAGCGGAGTCTACAGTTCGCGTCCGATTGATATTGATATCCTTGTATTTGGCTCTGAAGTGGTAGTCAATGATCATTTGCAGATTCCTCATCCGCGGATGCATTTGCGTCGTTTTGCTTTATTGCCGCTCCATGAGGTAATGCCGGGATATGTTTTTCCGGATGGTCGATCGGTGGAGCAGCTCATTGCAGATTGTGCCGATAACGCGCAGGTGTTTCCTTTAAATCCGAATCCGGGTGAATAACCGTTTTGTTGCTATCGAAGGAAACATTGGTTCAGGCAAAACAACCCTGGCCAAAAAACTCAGCACCCACTGGAATGCCCGTCTTGTGCTGGAAGAATTTGAGGATAACCCTTTTTTACCCCGCTTTTATGAGGATCCCCGTCGCCATGCTTTTCCTTTGGAAATGTATTTTCTGGCCGAACGTTTCAGACAGCTTTCGGGTGAGAATATACAGCCCGACTTGTTCAGCCGAATGACCGTTAGTGATTATTACCTCGAAAAATCACTCATTTTTGCCCGGAATAATTTGGATGATACTGAATTCCAGTTGTTTCAACGCTTGTACGATATCATGTTCCGCTCTCTGGCCAAGCCTGATCTGATTGTTTTTCTGCATCTTCCGGTAGAACAATTGCTGCGAAATATTAAAAAAAGAGGCAGGAGTTATGAACAATCCATTACAGGCGAATACCTCAGTAATATCCAGCAAATCTATATGGAGCATCTGGCTACCCTGAGGGATTTCCGAATCCTTGTTTTGGATTACGGAAACCTTGATTTTGCAGGCTCTCAGGACGATTTTTTGTTGATTGAAAAGGTACTAAACACTGATTTTCCGGTAGGTATTACACGTAAATCCCTTTAAATCCAAGGGTTGCGAAATCAACAAGTTTATACCTATTTATTACCTCTCGGTTTTTTTTTTAATCAATTTACTGTTATTATTGCACCCGAATTCAAAAGCATCGTATGAAAAAGAACCAACTGATCAAAATGTCGCTTGCTGCTCTCGCAGGTGCGTTTTTCATTCAGGGTTGTACCCTTGTTAAAGACATCGAATACAAGGTAAACCCTAATCCCGTGGAAATGCACGGTGACACTGTTACATTGAACATTAACGGTAAGTTCGTGGAAAAAGGTCTTCACAAGAAGGCTGTTGTGGAAGTTACTCCAGTAATCATCGGATCTGATGGTCAGGAGAGAGCTTTCAAAACCGAAACGTTCCAGGGACCAAAAGCTGCCGGTAATGGTAAAGTGATCCCTAAAGAAGGTGGTTCATTCTCTTACACTGCAAAAGTTCCTTACACTCCAAACATGGAAGTGTCTGAGATCAAGGTTAAGATCCTTCCTAAAAAAGGAACAAAAGAAAAGGCGCTTATCACCACAGATAAGATCGCTGACGGAACTATTATCACTCCGTACCTCATGATGAGCGACGACAAAGTGATTTTCGGTAAAGACAAGTTCGTTCGTGTTACTTCGCACACTGCAGAAATGGTGATCAACTACGAAAAAGGTCGTCATGAAGTACGTGGTTCTGAGTTGAAAGACAAAGACTATGTAGATTTTATGAAGTGGGTTGCAGCTGCTCTTAAGAACGAGCGTATCGACATCAAAAACATCACTATTCCTGCATATGCATCACCCGAAGGTGAAATCGCAATCAACAGCACACTTGCTGATGACCGTGCACGTACAGCTGCTGAAGCTATTGCTAAGGAAGCGAAGAAAATGAAGTGGGAAAAAGCACAGGATGCTAAATCTTCATTCTATGTACTTCAAGGTAAAGGTGAAGACTGGGACGGTTTCAAAACCGAACTTGAGGCTACCAATATCGCTGATAAGGAACTTATCCTCCGTGTATTGAGCATGTACTCTGACGTTAACAAGCGTGAGCAGGAAATCCGCAACATGGCAAAAACGTTCCAGGAATTAGAGAAGAAAGTACTTCCTAAGCTTCGTCGTTCTGCTGTAACATTGAACTACGATCTTACAGGTAAGACCGACCAGGAACTTACTGAGTGGAGCAAGTCTAAGCCTGATTCACTTACTATCGAAGAACTTCTTTTCGCTGCTACATTGAGCAACGATCTTAACGAGAAGCTCCGTATCTACAACGAAGTATCACGTATCTATCCTAACGACTGGAGAGGTTTCAACAACGCAGGTGCTATCCTCTTTATGCAGGGTAAACTGAACGATGCCAACAGTCTGTTCGATAAGGCTGCAGGTCTTGCTTCAAGCGAAAGTATCATCAAGAACAACCTCGCTGCTTGTGCTCGTCAGAAAGGTGACCGTGCAAAAGCTGAGAAACTTCTTGGCGAAGCTTCCGGTGCAGGTGACGAAGTGTCTTACAATATGGGACTTCTGAACATCCAAAAAGGTAAGTACGGAGAAGCTGTTAGCCAGATGAGCAAGTTCAAGACCTTTAACCTGGCTCTTGCACAATTGCTGAACGGTAACGGTTCTGAAGCTACTTCAACCCTTGACGGTTCACAGGAAAAAGATGCTGCTCTTTCATTCTACTTGCGTGCGATCATTGCTGCTCGTGCTAACAAGATTGAAGAAGTGAAAAGCAACCTTACATCTGCTATTCAAAAGGACAGTGCTCTTAAGGCTAAGGCTGCTAAAGACCGCGAATTCCTCAAGTTTGCTTCTGATGCCTCTTTCCAGGCTATCGTGAAGTAAGCATAACGATGCTTTGAAATAAAAAAGCCCCGCACATGCGGGGCTTTTTTTATGCTTTAATATGAAGGAGGTATTTCTTCAGGATCCGTTTTTCAGTTTCGGATTATTGAAAAATATCATTGAAGGTGCCGAAGAATAAAGGTGCTGTTGATTTGATAATGGTGTCCGATTTAAACGTCTTTGCCGAATCAGCAGGATCCCAATTTTGGGTAATATCGGTGAAGTTGAGGTAATGATCGGCATCGAAACTGCAACATTCTTCAGAGCGGAAACCTTCATCCAGTCCCGGATTTTGAAAACCGATCTTGTAGTCCAACAGTTTTCCCTTTTGGTAGGTGATGAACAGGGGACCAAGTTTATCGGCTTTCAGCAGAACGATCAGCATCATAAAATCATCGTTTTCATGGATGCTTCCCCAGGCATAACCGCCGTTTTGAAACAGGATATCCGGAACCAGCTGAACAATGGCTGAGTCGCCCGCTACAATCTCTTTCAGGCTGCCTGCAGTATAAGTGCTGTCGGAACAGAAAAAGGTGTTTTCCGGCTGTGTTTCGGGGAACTGAGCTGCGAATTCCTCAAAGCTCATCGCTTTCTTTTGCGTTTCGTTGTTTGTGGTGGGACTACCGGAACAGGCATACAGCGCTAAAACGGCAATCACTGGTAGGATTCTTTTTTTCATACGGTGCTTTTCATGCAAGTTAATCCTAACTGCCCATTTCCCCTAATGATAGTGGCTGATTATGCCTTACCTTTGCCATGAAAAATTACTGCCATGTCCGCTACCGCAAACCCGGTGTTACCATTCGATCGTAAAACGTACAGCAACGATCAGCTGATTGAACTTTACAATGCAATTCTCTTACCGCGACTGATCGAAGAAAAAATGCTCATCCTGCTACGTCAGGGTCGTATTTCGAAATGGTTTTCAGGATATGGTCAGGAAGGAATTTCTGTTGGGACAGCAATGGCTATCGCCAAGGAAGAATACATTCTTCCCATGCACCGTAACCTTGGTGTTTTTACTTCGCGTGGTATTCCTCTTCATAAATTGTTCGCGCAGTTTCAAGGGAAAGAAATGGGATTCACCAAAGGACGAGACCGTTCGTTTCACTTTGGAACGAAAGAACACAAGGTGGTGGGAATGATCTCGCATCTTGGTCCGCAATTGGGTATTGCAGATGGAATTGCTCTTGCGCACAAATTGCGTAAGGAAGAACGTTGCACACTCGTTTATTCGGGCGACGGCGGTGCAAGCGAAGGCGATTTTCACGAGTCAATCAATGTCGCCGCTGTTTGGGATCTTCCGGTCATCTTTGTGATCGAAAACAATCAGTGGGGATTATCCACTCCTTCCAATGAACAATTCCGCTGCAAACAATTTATTGATAAAGCTATCGGTTACGGAATAGAAGGTATTCAGGTAGACGGAAACAATATTCTCGAAGTGTACGATACTACACGACGCATTGCAGAAGATATCCGCAAGAATCCTCGTCCCGTATTACTCGAGTGCATTACATTCCGTATGCGTGGTCACGAAGAAGCTTCCGGAACAAAATATTATCCTGAAGGATTGCAGGAGAAATGGTCGGTAAAAGATCCCGTAGATAATTTTGAAAGCTGGCTCATCAGCGAAAAAATAATTTCCGCGGCCGATGCAGAAAAATCACGCATGGAGATCAAGAAAAAGATCGCCGATGAGTTGGAAATTGCATTTGCAGAACCCAATGTGGAAGCAAATACGGCACGTGAACTGGCCGATGTTTATGCACCACACAATGGAGCTGCCATTGCACCTAAAAACGCATCCAAAACAGAAAAACGTTTTATCGATGCAGTGAGTGATGGTTTGCGTCAGGCTATGCAACATCATCCCAATCTGGTTTTGATGGGACAAGACATTGCCGAATACGGTGGTGTGTTTAAGGTGACTGAAAACTTTGTTGCTGAATTTGGAAAAGATCGTGTGCGCAATACACCCTTATGCGAATCTGCAATTATCGGAACAGCATTGGGACTTTCCATTAACGGACACAAAGCGATGAGTGAAATGCAGTTTGCCGATTTTGTGACTTGCGGTTTCAATCAGATCGTAAATAATCTTGCAAAGATCCATTACCGCTGGGGACAAAATGCCGATGTAGTTGTGCGTATGCCAACAGGAGCAGGAGTAGGTGCTGGTCCATTCCACTCGCAGAGCAATGAAGCCTGGTTTTTTCATACACCCGGATTAAAAGTAGTATATCCTGCATTTCCCAATGAAGCAAAAGGATTATTGCTTGCCGCATTTGCCGATCCCAACCCAGTAATTTTCTTTGAGCACAAAGCACTTTACCGCAGCGTGAGTGAAGAGGTGAACGACGATTATTTCACACTTGAAATAGGGAAAGCCGCAATGGTTGCAGAAGGAAATGATGTAAGTATTGTCACTTACGGAATGGGTGTGCATTGGGCATTGGAGGTAACAAAAGAATTAGGCATCAGTGCCGATATCGTTAATCTTCGCACGCTTCTTCCATTGGATACGCATACCATTTATGCATCTGTACGCAAAACAGGAAGAGTGTTGGTGCTGCATGAAGATTGCATGACCGGCGGAATTGGTGGAGAGCTTTCTGCATTGATCACCGAACATTGTTTCGAATCGCTCGATGCTCCTGTAGTGCGTGTTGCTTCATTGGATTCTCCGGTACCATTTGCAATTCCTTTAGAGAACGATTTCCTTCCGAAGGATCGCTTTAAAGAGAAATTGAAGTCGCTGTTGAACTATTGATTTTTTACTATGCAGTGTAAAAGGATTTTCATTTTTTTATTTTCTGCACTGGTATTGTTTTCGATCACATCCTGCCGTAAGCGTGTCCCTGCGCAGTCCGGACTCATTGGTACAATTGCGATCGGACCTTGTACGTTTCGTATTCCTGCAATGGCTTATGTTGCCAATAAGAATGCAGTTGCCAATCAGGGAAGAAACATCATTTGGGTATGTGGCGGAAAAAAATTACGTGAGAATGGCGGTTATTCCATTATATTTCTAGAACCCGGCGCCGAAATTGTATCGAAGGGTGGAGGCAATACGATCTACGCGAAATCAGGATCAAAAATAGATTCACGCGGCGGGGGAGATGTCATCTATTACGAATCAGGAACCAACATCGTCAATCTAAAAGGCGGCAGCGAACAATTGGTAGAATGCCCATCGCTTATCTTTGATTATTCTCTCGCTCCTGAAAACGGATGCAGGTAGGAGTATGAAGATGAAGACGAGGACGAAAAGGAAGACGAAGACGAGAATTCCAAAACAAACTCAACCCTGAAGCGAAACCGACGTAAGGAGGTTTCTCTTCAGGGTTTGATTTCCCGAATAATGTGCCCATTTCGATCGATCAGAAATCTTCCGCTGTTTTCGATGCGTATAACGGCGTTTCCATCGCTGAATGATTCGGCGCGGACAATGCGCATGTCGATAAGCAGATCCTTGTTCTTATTGATGTAGATCCAGTATGGACCATCCTTCACCGCTGCCATTCCTTCTGAAAAGGAAAGAATTTCGGAGTATTGAGGTGCGATTACCTGCTCACCGTTTGCATTGAGGAATCCCCATTTCCCGTTTTTTCTAAAGCCAATCATGTCCTCCGAAAGATCGTCGAGCTTTTCGTATTTAAAAGAAATGATCATTAATCCGGTGATGTCGATCATACCGTATTTTCCTGCTTTTTTGGCGACCACGCAATAACCGTTTTTAAAGGAGGATGCTTCTACAAACTGATAGGTAACAACCAGTTTACCGGTGGTATCAATAAAACCGAATTTTCCGTTTTTGCGGACAGCTGCGAGCCCTTCGCTGAATGATCGCGCGCTTTCGTAGTTGAATCCGCTGAGTAGTTCTCCTGTTTTATCGCAATAGGTAAAACTGCTTTTTCCGGAAAGAGTATCGGTAATGCCCAATACGATCCGTTCGTTGGCAGGTAAGCCCAAGGTGGTGTATTTCAAAGGGAGAATTGTTTTTCCCTGCCAGGAGATGAGTCCGTAATAAATTCCTTTTTTTACACGCACTCCCCATTCGGAAATCATATCGCATACCTCATATTCGGGAGCTACAATTTCGCGTCCGTTGCTGTCGATGATTCCGTAAGATGTGTTTTCGCGCACTTCGTAAAAACCGGTTTCCGATTTTTTGATATGATCGTATGGGCGTCCGATAAACTTGAACCATGGACTGAGCAACTGATCTTTTCCGTTGCGGCGTGCAATAACAATTTCTTCATTGAGGAATTGATTGGCATTGAGTCGCTCAAACTCTACCGGCAACAGAAACTTATCGTGCGAATTGATCACACCGTATTTTCCTGCTTTTTCAACCACATAATGATCGTAGCTGATCCATTGCATCGAAGTGAATTCACCCACAATAACCGGTTGCAGCAGCGTATCGATAAATGAATAATAATTTTTTGCACGAACAATATATCCGCCGCATTCATGGATCAGTGGACGTAACTCGGAATAATTGCGTTCCACAATCTTGCCACTTACATGAATAAAACTCCAGCTTCCCTGTTGTTTGTAGGCAGCGTATCCTCCTGCAAAAGTGAGAATGGCTTCGGTATTGTCGATCAGTTTTTTTCCTTTCGCATCGAATAGCATAAAATTCCTGCCGCGGTTGGCAATGAATGCATTTCCTGAATAGCGAAAATGATCGGCACCACCAGGTAAAATGTTAATGCCTTCTGCGTTGACGAGTGTCTGTCGGTTGATCAATTTTCCATGGGTGTCGGTTACATCATCCGAACGCACATGGCCCAGCGATTCTCCGTGTTGTGCATCAAATTCGTAGCCGTAGGTGACCAGCCATACATGCTCAAATTTTTTGATGATGCGTGCCTGTTCAAAGAGCACTACGAATTTTTTATCCTGACCATAATACCCCACAAGATTATCCAGTTCGATCAGTTCGACAACCGGTTTTTTCTGCTGGGCGATGGTATCATTTCTCAATGAAATAAGAGCAATCAGAAGAAGAATCAGATTTCGCATATACATCGTAATTAGTGCTAATCTATGAAAGGCTAAGTCGCAAAATGATGATGGAGGTCAGAAATTCCCCTGACAAACAACACCTTTCCGCATCTTCAGTTTTCTCCGAGAATCGGATTCGGTTTTGGGTGTTCAATGTCTTTCAGATCGTATTTGATTACCGAATGTTCCTCAATGAATTTTGCTGCTTCGCTCACCGAATCGGTAACGCAGTACAGTTTCATGTCCTCCTGACTGATCGTTCCGTGTTTGATCATCAGATCGATGTGTTCGAGGAGGTGTTTGTGGTATTCCACTCCCATAATTACGATCGGGAATGGTTTCAGTTTTTTTGTTTGTATCAGTGTGATCGCTTCAAAAAATTCATCCAGCGTTCCAAATCCGCCAGGCATTACAACAAAGGCATAGGAATACTTGGTAAGCAGCACTTTTCGCACAAAGAAATAACGCATCGTCACCCAACGATCGAGATAAGGATTATGGTGTTGTTCAAATGGAAGTTCAATATTGCAACCAATGCTTCTTCCACCTGCTTCTTTTGCACCTCGGTTAGCGGCTTCCATGATGCCCGGACCTCCACCGGTGAGGATGGTGAATCCGAGTTTGACCATTTCAGCAGAAATTTCACGGGTCATTTCGTACGAAGGGTGTCCTTCCTTGAAGCGTGCAGATCCGAAAACGGTAACACAAGGCCCTGAAAAGTGAAGGGATCTGAATCCCTTAATGAATTCCAGGAATACGCGTATTGCGAATCCGAGCTCCTTCCAGCGCGATCGGGGTCCGTCCAGAAAGTTGAGTTCTGCCTTGGGGTTTGCCATGTGTTTTCGTTTGCTGCCAAAGTTAACAGCTAAATCGGTAACGAAGACCCGAATCCGGCAGGTATTGGCCTTTTCGGGTCAACTACTCCGAAAATTGCCTACTTTTGCGGGGTAGCAGTATTTATTTCCTTCGTTTTTACATAGTAACCCGGAGCGATGTTTAGACTGGACGCTCTAATTTTTTAAATTTTTATAATGGCACAAGCAAAAGAAAACGACATCGTTCGCGTACATTATACGGGACGTTTGTCTGATGGTGTTGTCTTCGATTCGTCGGAAGGCAACGAACCCCTTGAATTCGTAATTGGAAGCGGTATGCTGATTCCCGGATTTGAGGACAGTGTGATCGGAATGGCACTCAACGAGAGCAAAACGATCAATATTCCGGCTGATGAAGCCTATGGTCCTGTAATGGATGAAATGATTCAGAAAGTTCCCCGCGAACACTTACCTGAAGATATGCAACCGGAAGTGGGAATGGAACTGGTTTCCGAAACGCCCGATGGTCATCAGCTGATTGTTGTAGTACGTGAAGTAGGATTGGAACACATCACCATCGATGCCAATCATCCTTTAGCCGGAAAAGACCTGAGCTTTGATATTCGCCTCGTAGAAATTCTCGAGCCGATCGCTTAATCAATACCCTATTTTTTTTCCGCAGCATTTCAGTTTCATCCGTGAAATTGTAAGTGCTGCGGTTTTTTTTTGGTGAACAGTGAAAGGTGAAAGGTGAACAGTGAAAGGTGAACAGTGAACAGTTACTGAAGCAGAAATCTCATAACGTCGATTTCGCTTCAGGATCGATTACGATTTAGGATGGGGATTAGTGCTGGGTAATTATGATCTACGCAAACAACAATTATTGACGACGGATTTACAATGGTACCCCTTTGCGTAGCGCCGAAGGCGCCTTCAAGGCATCGCGCAGCGAGGCATTGTTTTCCTTGAAAAAATTTAAAAGACATCTATAATCCTGATTGAAATTCTAAATCAAAATAAGGTAGTCTTCACGTAAAAAATCTTTGCGGTTCATTTGCTCCAAAGCAGAAATGTAATCTGTAAATGGTGGACGAACCCAATTGGAAATTGTATAATTGTAAATTGGTAATTAACTCAAAGTTTTTTCATCAAATAAGAATACAAACTTATCATCGCCGCAATATCTTTTTTATGCACTTTTTCGTGGGGGGTGTGCACGTTGTCTTCCGGGGCGCCAATGAAACACCAGTCGATGAGATTATCGCTTTTCTGAATGGCAGTTCCGTCGCTTCCTCCTGCGCTTTCTACTTCGAGTTGAAAGGGGATTTTACTTTTTTTGGCCAGATCGATAATGCGGCGCACATAGCTTTGTCGCGGAATACCTGAATCGCGCATGGAGATGGCTACTCCTTTTCCGTGTTTTACGCCGTGGGTTACCCAGGTAATATCCGAGATGAGCGATTGACGCACCTTGTATTTTTCAAGCAGAAAACGCGCTAGTGCACCAACCGTTCCGCCACTGTGTTCTTCGTAGGTTGAAAATACGATGGCTCCGTCTTTCAGTGTTTCTGCAACTTTTAATGCATTGTACACGCCCAAACGATTGTCCATATAGCAGCATTGGATATATTCTTTGCTCTCTCGCCAAATGGGTTTGAATGTAAGCGATGTTCCGCGTTCTATTTTTCGTTTGAACAGGTAATTCAATCCTCTTCCTCCGTCTTCGTGATCAATCACTACCAGTTCGCATTCTATTTTTCCCTTGGCATCTTTTCCTACCAAACGATCGCCTTCGCCGGGTTGTGGTCCTCCAATACGAAGCAGGTTGTTTTCGTAGCCCGCCGTATAACCGATGGAATCAATGTGGGCATAAATCGTTGTGCGTGGTTTGCCAAATACCAGGATGATGCAGTCCTGAAATTCGGGACCGGAATATACCGTGACTTTATGTTTCCAGTTTTTCGATTCTTTTTTGATGTACGATAACAGAAAATCAGTCATTGCGCTTTCATCTCCGCTTGGTGCGTGGATGCTGCACATTTTTTTTAGCAGTTCAAAATCGTTCATTGCTCTTCAATAAATTTAATTTCATGATAACGCTCACAGCGATCATGCAGTGTTTGTTCGTTTTTTAAAGGGATCTCCAGCTGAATTCGCGAAGGTTCTTCCAGTTGCTGTTGTATGATTTTCGAATGGGTTTCTCTTACGAATCGCATCACATCATTGTAACGCTCATAAGGGAATTCGAGCTCAATCGCTTTCATCACGTCGTGTTCTACTACCACACATTGCTTCAAGGCGTCTTCTGCGGCCGATTTATACGCGTGGATCAGTCCGCTTGCACCGAGTTTCGTTCCGCCGAAATAACGCACTACAACGAGCAGAATGTTGGTAAGACCAAATGACAACAACTGACCATGAATCGGTTTTCCTGCTGTGCCCGATGGTTCCTGATCGTCGTTGGCGCGGTAGTGGGTTCCGTCCGGTCCTAAGCGAAAGGCGTAACAATGGTGACGCGCATCGAAATGTTTTTTGCGGAGTTCGTTCAGATGTTGTTTGATCTCTTCTTCATTGGCAACAGGAAAGGCATAGGCATGGAATTTACTTCCTTTTTCCTTGTAAAGTCCTTCACAGGACGCAACGATGCTTTTGAAGCTGTACACCATTTCAATTATCCGAATGAGATCATTAAAATGGCGGCAATACTCAGCATCAATCCGACTTTATTCAACAACGAATACCGTTCTTTAAAAAGCAATAATCCTGCAAGTGCGGATGCCACCACAATACCGATGTTGTTCACGGGAATAACAGTGGAGGAATTCATGCCGCTTTCCGAAAGAGCGAGAAACAAAAAGTGGATGGAAAAATAATTGGGAATTCCCAATGCGATACCAGCCAGAATGTCTTTTGCAGGGACTTTAAACTTGTTACGGATCTGCTGAAGAATGAAATAAAACAGTCCCCAAATTCCTGCTGCAGAAAATAGAACCGCTGTAAAGTATTCGCGGCTTACACTTTGCAAATGGTAGGTCTCAGCGTATTTGATGAGCGTATCGGAAATGCCCGATCCGAAAAAGATCAATGCGGGAAACAACCAGCTTGCCAGCGCAATTCCTCCTCCGGATTGTTGGGATGGTATGGCTGTGAAAATAACTCCACACAAGGCCAGTACAATTCCTCCTGCTCCGAGTAAACTCAATTGTTCATTGTATAGAAACATCGCAGCAATGACAGGAATCACCAGCGACATTTTATTTGCGACAGAGGTAATTGCCATTCCGTTGCGTTGTGCGCTGAGGGCGACAATAAAAAACAGACTGATAAAAACAGATCCGATCAGCAACGCCCAGGGCGACCAGCTGCTTGCAAACATGCGGGCCGGATCAGGAATATTTCCGCTCATGAGAAAACCGGTGCTTGCAGCAGTGATGTAGTTGACCACAATTCCGGTTGTGTTATTGATTTTGTTCTTCTCAAAAAATTTGAAGATCACCAATAGCGATGTCGAAAAAAGAATACTTAGCAGCAGGTAGATCATGACTGCCTATCATTAAAAATCCATTCCAGCTGATCATTGCCAACAGCGCTGAATGTGCTTTCACGAACCTGAACAAGTGGAGCAGGAGTTCCTTCAGCAAAACGGAGGGGCGAATGAAAAATACGCATCTCGTCCCACAATCCTTCATTGATGAATCGCTGCAAGGTATCGCTTCCGCCTTCCACCAGGAGCGATTGGATCTGCATTGAATTTAATAGTTCCATCAGCGAGGCAAGAGCATTGCTCCAGTCGATAGTGTGGTACAATAGATTTCCTTCGTCGCCGGATTTTTTTGCATTCAGAATGAGTGTGCGTGCATCGGAATTGAATATTTTTTTTCCGGCAGGAAGTTCAAGGTGTTTGTCGAATACAATACGCAATGGTTGGGGACCTGAAAACAGTCGTGCTGTCAATTGCGGATCGTCGAAGAGGACCGTGTTTTTCCCAACGAGAATCGCTTGTTCTTCGGTTCTCCATTTGTGCACCAGCAATTTGCTTTCTTCCCCACTGATGCGGTTTTGCATCGCGATTGCTGAGTCTCTTTTTTTATCGATAAAACCATCGGTGGTTTGTGCCCACTTGAGGATGATGTACGGACGCTTTTTCTCGTGATAGCTGAAGAAACGTTTGTTCAGCCGACGCGCTTCTTTTTCGAGAACACCGGTGTCGACTTCGATCCCTGCTTCTCGCAATCGTTGAATGCCTTTTCCGTTTACCGCTGCATGAGGATCTGTTACCGCGACAACTACATGTGGAATTCCCTTTTCGATGATGAGATCGGAACAGGGAGGGGTTTTGCCGAAATGCGAACAAGGTTCGAGCGTGACGTAGAGTGTCGATCGAAGCAGGAGCTCCTGGTCGTTTACCGAAGCGATGGCATTCACTTCTGCATGCGGACCACCATAACGCTGATGAAAACCTTCACCAATGATTTTGTCTTCACAAACAATCACGCAGCCCACCATCGGATTGGGAGCAGTAAGTCCCGATCCCGAAGCAGCAAGCTCCAGTGCGCGTTGCATAAATTGCTTGTGTTTTTGCATGGCACGAATTTACATGATTTTTAGCAGCCCGCTTCATGTCAGTGTAAAGGAAGAAAAAGCCATTTTCCGAAGGCCAATTCGGTATCTCAATTCAGAATCTCTCTTGATAATAGCACCAAAATCAGGCAATTTCTATCTTTGAGCATGCAATTGCCATCCGACAACCGATTCAGCACAACCGTGGAGCGTTTCCACGAACTGCTGGATACGGAATGGGGCAGGGAAGAGGTGAAAGCCATCCTTTCCATTCTTGCTGCGGAATACCTGGGATGGAACAGAGCCGATATGGTGCTCAATAAAGAAAAGGCATTATCGGAATCGGAATTGCTGAAGTTTCATTTTGCACTGAAAGAATTGCTGCGCGCGCGACCGGTGCAGTACATTATCGGACATACACCCTTTTACGGATCTTCATTCCGTGTGGATGAAAATGTGCTGATACCCCGTCCCGAAACCGAAGAACTGGTGGATCTGATCTGCAAAACCTATCAGAATACTGCAGCAAAAATTCTTGATATCGGAACAGGCAGCGGATGTATTGCGGTTTCGCTTGCAAAACATCTACCGCTTGCAGAAGTGTCCGCTATTGATGTCTCTCCCGGAGCCTTGCAACTGGCACGTGCGAATGCGGAATCCAATCAGGTAAACATTCATTGGCACGAACTGGATATTTTGCAGGCCGATTCCAACTTTTTTCCTGCAAAACAATTGGATGTGATCGTGAGCAATCCGCCTTATGTGTTGAAGGATGAAGCATCCTCCATGAAACGGAATGTGCTGGAGCACGAACCACATCTGGCTTTGTTTGTTGAGGATAGCGACGCTTTGTTGTTTTACCGGCGTATTGTTGCCTTGGCGGAGCATTGGTTAAAGCAGGGGGGACGATTGTATTTCGAGATCAACGAACAGTTTGCGCAGGAGGGAATCTCACTTTTTTCGGAATTGCTGTGGAGAAACACACAAATTCACCACGATCTGCAGGGGAAAGACCGTATGCTGTCGGCTGAAAAAATCTGATCGGCATGTACGAATAGTGATTATATTGTAATCGCTTTTCACCAACAATTGCCGATGTTACGCAGAATCGTTTTTGTTTTGTTTGTTGCCTTGCAGAGTGTTTCCACTTATGCAGCTAATCTCGATTCTTTATTGCTTAATGTAGAGCGTGCTCCTTCGGATACTGCAAAAGGAAGAGCATTACTCGAATTGGGCAGGTGGTACATCGAAGTAAATCCTGATACCACGCTTATTCTAGTGGAGCAGGGAATTTCATTGTTGTCTGCATCTTCTTCCCGCGAATTGTTGTGCGATGCTTATCGGTTAAAAGGCGGTGTTTTACGTTTTCGCGGTGAATACAATGAAGCCATGTACTGGTTCAAAAAAGCACTTGCCGTACTCGAAGGCTCGAAGGATCTTCGTCGTTATGGAAGTTCCTACAACAATGTCGGACTGGTGTATTGGGATCTTGGCAATTATGTACTTGCTATTGAGAATTTACTCATCTCACTTAAGGCAACCGAAGCTTCCGGTAATTACGAATCGATGATTTCTACACTGATCAATATCGGATTGGTGTACGATTATCAGGATAAAGTGGAACTGGCTAAACACTATTACGCGAGGGCAGCCAGCATTGCCAAAAAAGTGAATGATCTTTCTTCGCTTTCTCTTACCTACAACAATCTTGGGTACATGTACATGCGCAGTAAAGATTTTGACAGCTCTGCCATGTATTTGCATGCTTCGCTTCGATTGGCTATTGATAATCGCTACATGCCCAATGCCGGATATGCCACCAACAATCTCGGTGCACTGCATGCGGAGATGAAACAAATGGACAGCGCCTATTTTTACATTGATTCCAGTTTGCGTATTCGAGAAAAATTGGGTGATCAGTTTGGTATCGGAATGTGTTACCTGAATTTCGGGAAGTGGGATCTGGAAGCCAAAAAATATTCCAGCTCAGAAAAATGGCTGCTCAAAACCAAAGAGCTCGCAGACATCACCGGATCAAAAGTGCTGATCATGGATGTTGCACAAGCGCTTGCTGCTTTGTACCAGGCCAGTGGCGATTACCGCAAGGCGTACACCAACATGGAAACGTATTATCAGCTGAAGGATTCATTGGGCAATGAGGAGAGTCGGAGAAAAACAGTGGAGATGCGTTCTGAATTTGAGATCGATAAAAAACAAAAGGAATTGGATCTTGTCCGCAAAGATGCTCAGATCGACAGTATCGCCAAGGAGAGTGAACTGAAACGTCAGCGACTGATGATCGGTTTTACACTTGCGCTGGTTGCATTGATGTTGTTCTTTTTGGTGTTTGTGTACCGGCAGTTCAAAGCGAAGAAAAAAGCAAACGAAGAAATTACGGTGCAAAAATCCATCATCGAAGAAAAGAACAAGGAGATTCTCGACAGTATTCACTATGCACGAAGAATTCAGCGGGCATTGCTGGCTTCCGATCATTTGCTCAAGAAACACCTTCACGAGTATTTCGTTTTGTATCAGCCAAAAGATATTGTAAGCGGCGATTTCTATTGGGCATCGGAGGCAACAGTGAAGGACGCAAAAAGCGCAGGACAAAAATCATTCACTACGGATGAAACCTCCGGACATAAATTTATTTTTTGTGTTGCCGATTGTACCGGACATGGTGTTCCCGGTGCGTTTATGTCATTGCTGAATATCACCAAACTCAACGAAGTGATCACCGAACGAGGTGAACGTATTCCTTCAGTAATTTTCGATAAGGTGCGCGAAGAACTCATCGCATCGCTCAATCCCGAAGGTGTGGAAGAAGAATCGAAAGACGGAATGGATGCTGTTCTGATTGCCTTCGATCGTTCTTCAGGGAATCTGCAACTGGCTTGTGCCAATAATCCGGTGTGGATCATTCGCTCGGGGGAGCTGATCGAACTCAAGCCCGATAAAATGCCGGTGGGTACTCACCACGGTACTTTAAAACCATTTACCCCTCACGATTTCAAGCTGCACAGTGGCGATATGATCTACCTCTTTACCGATGGCTATGCCGATCAGTTTGGCGGACCCAAAGGCAAGAAGTTCAAGTACGCGCAGTTTGCCGACTTGCTGAAAGAAATTTCTTCCTGGCCTGCCGAACAGCAAAAACTTCGTTTGCAGGAGGTAATCGCCCAATGGAAAGGTAATTTGGAACAAAACGACGATATTCTCATCGTGGGTATCCGTGTCTAATAGCCAATCCCGTATATTTACTTCGTGATCCGACTGCTGCGCTTTATTCCGGTACTGCTGATTGTCTTGCCTTTCCCACTGCGGGCAGAAAAGGATACTTCGTTTTTTCTGGGTCAACCACGCATTACGAAAGCCTTGCCTTCGCGTTACGAAACAGGTGTGCGCTTTGGTGTACGTTTCCTTGATGTGGAGCAGGGATTGCCTTCCTCGTACATCATGGGTGCTGCGCAGGATTCATTGGGAAGAATGTGGTTCTCTACCGATGGCGGTGGAATTTGTGTGTACGATGGAGATGTCTTTCAGTTGTACGGTACCGAAGAGGGAATTCCGCTGGCTTCCGGAAATGTTTTCTTTTTCGATTCGCGGGGTGATCTGTGGTACGGTAACAGCAACAAAGGAATCATTCGCATTCATGGCAATTCCGTTACGCATTTTCGTCACGACAGCCTGATCAATCATAACCTGGCTTTTATCCGCGAAGATCAGAAGGGGACGATCTTCATCGGTTCGGGAAATCAGGTGTATCGTCTCGAAAAGGATGTGCTCGTTCAGCAGGAAACCAATACGGTGCGTGCAGGTGCCGGATTGCGTGATCTGCGTTTTTTGAATAAACAGATTTACCTGGCTGCAGGTGATTCGTTGTATATTTTCGATAGTGATTGGAATTTTCTCGCCTTGCATGCTGTTCCGGTGCAAAAGATCATTCCCATTGAAAACGATCATGTGCAATTGGTCACCCGCGATGCGCTGATCGATTTCAATAAGGGAAAACAAAAAGTACTCATTGCAGATCTGCGTACGGGTATCGATATGATTTCGGACGGTGTGTATGATGCGCGCAGCAAAACAACCATGCTGGCTAGTTGGGGCAGAGGAGTGATTCTTCATTCGGAAAAGGGTGTGCTCTTTTTTGATCGTCGCTTCGGGATGCGGAGTGATAGGCTGTACACAATTTTTATTGATAACAAACAACGCATTTGGTATTGCACCGATGGCGGTGGTGTACAGGTGCTCACTGCGCCTTCCATCGAAAATTTTTCGGAGTCGGCAGGACTCAGTGTTCCTTACATCATGGAAATTGCAGAAGTGGATCAGGAATTGTGGGTGGGTACGCGTGGTGGTGGTATGTTTCGCAGGACAAATAATGCGGATGTTCCCTTCGAAAAGTTCAGCGAACAAAGCGGATTGAAAAGTGATTATGTGTACGCCATCCATCAAACGGCTTCGGGAGAAGTGTGGATCGGTACGCACCGCGATGGTTTGTTCATTCGCCGTAACGGAAAATTTATTCGCCACGATACGAAATCAGGTTTTTATTCCAATACCGTTTGGGGAATAGAAAGCGATGCATCCGGAAAAGTTTACCTCGCAACGTTTGCAGGATTGGTGATATGGGACGGTAATTCTTTCAACATGTACACTACCGATCACGGATTGCCCGGTAATCGTATTTACAGCATCGCCATTGATAAAAAAGGTGAAGTTTGGCTGGGAACCTCTGCAGGATTGGCCTGTTATCACAGCGACGGAAAAATTGATGCTTATACACGCAGCGATGGTTTGCCGGATGATATTGTGTGGGATATTGAACCCACAGCTGACGGATTATGGCTGGCAACGCACGGTGGTATCTGTCGTTTCGAGAATGGTGTGTTCACAGTTTGGAATGTGAGTCATGGTTTATCGACCAACATGGTTTGGGCGCTCAAATGGAGCGACGATCAATTGTGGGCGGGTACCGAAAAAGGGGTGCAGTGTTTTTCGCTGGTGCAATCGCAACTTCAACTCAGCAGGACACTCGGTTTTGCAGATGGATTTACCGGGAATGATGTAACACCTGCTTCCATTTATCTGCAGAAGAATGGAAAAATTCTTTTTGGTACTTCACGTCAATTGGTGGAATACGATCCGGCTTTCGATAAGGTAGGAAAAGAACCGGCATTGCAACCGCTCTTGCTCGGACTCGAATTGTTTTACCGCACTTACGATTTTGCTGCATCCGGAGATTCCCTTCCTGTTTTCGGATCACTTCCCCACGGGATGGTGTTTGCGCATGATCAGAATACCATCACGCTTTCTTATTTGTCGGTTGATGTGCTTTCAAGCGGCGCACTATCGTACCGTATCGAATTGGAGCAGGACAATGAAAAGATCAGTGCACAGATCAGCAATCAGCAGAAAGTAACGTTTACCAATCTCGCTCCCGGAAAATACAAGATCAGTATATCCGCTTCTTCCGATGGAGTAGTGTGGTCGGAACCTGCGCAGTGGTCGTTTTCTATTCTGCCTCCTTTTTGGCAGACCTGGTGGTTCCGGATTTTATTTCTTCTTGTGGCTGGAGGAATGGTGTGGTTGTTCATTCTGTTCCGCACCCGCGCATTGCGGAAAAGTCAGAAACGTCTCGAAGGATTGGTAAAAGAACGCACAGCAGAGATCACACTGAAAAACGATATGCTGGAAGAGAAAAACAAGGAAATTCTTGACTCCATGACCTACGCTCGGAGAATTCAGAATGCATTGTTTGCCTCCGACGAATTGCTCTCACGATCGCTCAATGAGTTTTTTCTCTTCTATCGTCCCCGCGAAGCCGTAAGTGGCGATTTTTACTGGGCCTCGCAGGTAGTCGATAATAACGAAGAACGATTTTTGATTTGTGTAGCAGATTGTACAGGACACGGTGTTCCCGGTGCTTTCATGAGTTTGATCAGTATCGCCTTCCTCAATGAAGCCATCCGCGAACGAAAAATAACATCACCCGGCAGCGTACTCAATCATGTGCGCGAAGATATCATCCGTGCGCTCGATCAGGAAGGAAAAAACGAATCGCGCGACGGAATGGATGCTGTATTGTTATCCTTCAGCAAAGATTTACGCAATGTTCGTTTTGCACTTGCCAATAATCCGCTTTGGATCATTCGTCGTGCTGAACTCATCGAAATAAAACCAGATAAAATGCCCGTTGGTCCGCACTTGGGTGTGATGAAAGATTTCACGCAACACGAAATGCAACTCGAATCCGGCGATCAGCTTTTTCTCTTCACCGATGGTTACGCCGATCAGTTTGGTGGTCCCAAAGGAAAAAAATTCAAATACGCTCAATTCTCCGATCTCCTCAAACGCATCGCCCCCCTCCCTGCAGAACAACAGAAATCGGAACTCGAACATGCGCTTTCCAATTGGAAATCCGGCTTGGAACAGAATGATGATATTCTTGTTATTGGGATTAGAGTGTAGAATGTGCGAATGCTGGAATGTGCTAATGTGCGAATAACCTCTGCTCGCGATGAGATTCGTGTCTTAACCAAGTTCAATAGATCGTTCAAATGCGGAAATGTGCTAGTATTCGAATGAAATAGTCCTCCTTCACTTCGTTCCGGAGGCCAAATGTGCGAATGGATACTGCTCGCGATGAGATTCGTGTCTGAATCAAGTTGAAAGAATTGTTCAAATGTGGAAATGTGCTAGTACTCGAATGAAATAGTCCTACTTCACTTCGTTCCGGAGGACAAATGTGCGAATGGATACTGCTCGCGATGAGATTCGTGTCTGAATCAAGTTCAAAGAATCGTTCAAATGTCGAAATGTGCTAGTACTCGAATGAAATAGTCCTCCTTCACTTCGTTCCGGAGGACAAATGTGCGAATGGATACTGCTCGCGATGAGATTCGTGTCTGAATCAAGTTCAAAGAATCGTTCAAATGTCGAAATGTGCTAGTACTCGAATGAAATAGTCCTCCTTCACTTCGTTCCGGAGGACAAATGTGCGAATGGATACTGCCTGCGATGAGATTCGTGTCTTAATCAAGTTCAAAAATCTTTCACTTTTGAAACCCCATCTTCTCGCGAGCACAATCCATTCGCACATTGTTCGACTGAAGGGAGAACAATCCTGACCTTTAGCGTCAGGATTAGCACACTTGTCCTTCGCAGCTTTAGCGTAGATGGATTAAAACACTCGCACATTCCGTATGCTACATCCTGTTTTTCGAAGTCTTAATCGCCGCAGAAAGAATCCTCTGAATCTCATCCAGCAAGCCCACCAACTCATCCAACTGAATATCCGGATAAACCCGCTGAATGACTTTGATCCAGAAAACCGTTTCAAACGATTCTTTCGAAGAGATCTTAAGCTTGTGTACAAAATCACGCCTACTCTCAGCCCCCTGTGCCTCCCAGATATTTGCGCCAATCGAAGTACCGCTTTTCACAAATTGAGAACTCAATTCATACGCACGCCTCTCCTTCAGCAACATCGAAGCATTCACCACCAAAACAGCAAAATCAAGACTTTTCTCTTGCAAAGGATTATACGATTTCATATCACAGAAATTAAAAGCCCCAAACCAACACAACCCAATCCAAAGCACCCAACCAATTTTCCCCCCAGATTACAGTTCGGTCATAAATCCCTAAATTGCAACCCTTTAAATCCCCAAAAAAAATCATTCCAACCCCCATACCCCATTCGTTCATTCCAAAAATCTCCGATCGAATACAAATCTCTCCATGAAGCACAATCCATTCCCACATTGTTCGGCCAAAGGGAGAACAATCCTGACCTTTAGCGTCAGGATTAAAACATTAGCACACTCGCACACTTGTCCTTCGCAGCTCTTGCGCAGAAGAATTAAATCATTCTCACGTTACTAAAAAATCCTATTGAAAACCCATCTCCTCGCATACCACAATCCATTCGCATATTCGCACATTAAACCATTGGCACATTCATTACCTTTACCCAATGAAAACCTCCGGCTTCACCTTCATCCGCAACGCCATCATCTACGACTATCCCATCGTAGAAGCCATCCAGTCCATTCTACCACTATGCGATGAAGTAGTAGTAGCAGTAGGAAAATCAGAAGACGATACACTCGGACTGATCAAGGGAATCGCATCAGAGAAAATACGGATTGTAGAAACCGTGTGGGACGATTCACTGCGCGAGGGAGGACGCGTACTGGCGGAGGAGACGAACAAGGCCTATGCCGCTATTGCAAAGGATGCCGATTGGGCGATCTATATACAGGGAGATGAAGTATTGCACGAAGCCTATATCGAAAATATACGAGCTGCCATGCTGCGGTTTAAGGACGATGAAAAGGTGGACGGTTTATTGCTGAATTACCTCCATTTTTATGGTTCTTATGATTATGTAGGCAGTTCTCCCAATTGGTACCGCAAGGAAATTCGTGTAGTACGCAACCGGAGTTCCATTTATTCCTACCGCGATGCACAAGGTTTCCGCAAGGGAGAGGATGAGAAATTAAATGTGATTCCTGTTGATGCCTGGATGTACCATTACGGTTGGGTGAAAGATCCGCGGGCGATGCAGAAGAAACAAGAGGAATTCAACAAGCTCTGGCACGATGATGCCTGGGTGAAACAGCATGTGGTTAAAGCCGATGCCTTCGACTACGGCGCTCATGTGCGCGAATTGCGCCGCTTTACGGGTAAACATCCTGTAATTATGCAGCAACGTATCGCTGCGAAAAACTGGACATTCGATCACGATATTTCAATGAACAAAAAAACGATGAAGGACCGTTTTAAACAGTTTGTGCTGGATCAGTTTGGTTGGGATATTAGTTATAAGAATTATCGGGAGATAAGGGGGTGAACGGTGATCCCGACGCTTTCGGTCGGGACAGGCCAGTGAACGGTGAAAAGTGAATGGTGAAAAGTGAATAGTACTCCCTTGTTGGATATTCTCCCGGATGTTTTTATCCTCTTTGATTTCACAGATGGATGGAAGTAGGGATGGTCTTTCGTTCTCCGTTTCCGTTCTCGTTTCACCGAACCGTAATCTTCCTATGAATTTTGGTCTGCACATGATTTTTGGATTTGGTAGTTTGCGCGCATGGACAAGATGTGTATTACGATCAGGCCCATGCGCAGTGGCGGAGAGAATTTTATGGGATTGTTTTTCCCCTTTAGCGAAGCAATAAATGTAGAATTGCGACGATTGCATTGCCGATGGAGCCGGAGCAATCGGTGTTGGGTATTGCCTCATTCCAATAGCAACAGAGCGATTCTAGTGCGCGAATTGGAGTCGATCGCCTATTTGAAGTGGGAAGGTTTCGCTGAAGAAAATAAGCGATCTCTATTTGCCTTACCGCGACTGGAAGATCATCAGGAGCAACAAATCCTGAAATTTACCGAGGCTTTGCGAGCAGAGCGCTATGCTGCCAATACCATTGCCACGTACACCGATGCATTGCGTGTCTTTTTACGCTTTTTTTCCGATAAGGATCCTTCCGACATCACTGAGGACGATGTGCAGCGGTTTAATGTAGATTATATACTCGGAAATGGGTATTCTGCTTCGTACCAGAACCAGGTGATCAATGCGATCAAGTTGTTTTTTGTACGCATCGAAAAGCGCCGGATTGATCCTGAAATTTTGCTCCGCCCGCGACGCGCCAAGCCATTGCCGAATGTATTGAGTAAGGAGGAGGTGAAAAGGATATTGTCTGCACCTGTTAACATCAAGCATCGAGCGATGTTGAGTTTAATTTATTCTTGTGGATTACGTCGCAGCGAATTGCTTCATCTGAAGAAATCTGATATTGACTTTAACAGGATGCTAATCCGTTTACGCTTTGCAAAGGGGAAAAAGGATAGATTAGTGCCACTTTCCGAAAAGATAATTCGAATACTTAATGATTATTCAACAGCCTACCCTACAGAAAAGTACCTGTTTGAGGGGCAAAAGGGAGGGCAATACAGCGAAGAGAGCCTGGCGAAGGTTCTTAAAATGGCCGTTAAAAAGGCAGAAATAAATAAGCCGGTAAGTCTTCATTGGCTTCGCCATAGTTATGCCACACATTTACTGGATAATGGTACAGATTTGAGGTATATTCAGGAACTCTTAGGCCACAATAGCAGTAAAACCACAGAAATCTATACACATGTGAGTGTTAAATCCATTCAAAAAATCAGGAGTCCATTTGATGATTTATAGAATTTTTGATAAATTGGATAATCCAATTAAAAGTAAGCATAGCACGCCGGATTAGCGAGCCATGCTTAATAAAGGTTGGGTTATAAATAAGTTGGCAGCAATTATAAACGACACCGCAATAAGACAATTTAACAATACAGAAGACAGTAAAGTATGACAGACACTGTAATAATGGAAGAACTTTCAAAAAGCTATTTGGAAACTATTGCAAACCGTGCAGGTTATTTCAATAGCGTTTCAAGAGACTATGGAACTGACCTAACCATTAGAAAAGCTAATCTATGCCCGACACGTAAAAGATATTTAACTTCAGGAAAAGCCATTGACATTCAAATTAAAGCTGTATCTGAAAGATATGTAAGACACTATGATGACAATACTAAGACATTTATAAAATATGACTTAGAAGTTAAAAATTACAATGACCTAATAGAAAGAGCTGCGGAAAATGGTGCTATAATTCCACTAATTCTTGCCGTTTTTATAATGCCAGAAAATAAAAATGAGTGGGTAGAACTTTTGCCTGAACAGTTAATTTTAAAAAAATGTGCTTTTTGGTATAAAATACCAAATGATAGAACTTTATCAAATAATGAAAGCACTGTAACTATAGAAATTCCTAAAACAAATAAAATTTCTTTGGACTTTTACAGAGAACAATTTTCAATTCTTGACTAATGGAAAAATACAACGAAACATATATCAAGAATTACTTTCTTTCACGCAATTGGAAAATCAGTCGTGAAGGAAACTTGTTTTTTTACTTAAAACCACCAAATGAATTAGACTTTCCCCAAGATTTCCTTCTAGAGATTCCCAAAGAAAACGGAAACAAAGAAAGTTTTGACAACTACATTAGACGACTTATTAGTGATTTAAGTGAAATGTTGCCTTATGACTCAAATGTTGATGATTTAAAAATATTATTTAGCAAAGAGCATTCTATTCTTAGATATAGAGTGTTTGATTCTGAAAACAAAGACGGAACAATTTCCTTTCAAAAACACATAGATTCTTTAGAAGGATTTAAAAAGGTTCTTTCTCAAGCTGTAACTTTTGTTTCAACTTCAAAACCAATATTCGGAGATGCAAAGTTTGAAGTAGAAAGCTATTTAAATAGATGTCGTTCACTGCAAACAGAAAAAGGCAGCTACATAACAAAAATTGAAATACCAAATGATAAAATATATTCAGCTATAAGTGTCCTTGAAACCACTGAAATTAACAATAAACTATTTGACGTTATAGAATATATAAACAAAGAAATATTTGAAACAAAAAGTAAAATAAAACTTAATGAAAATTACATTCAAGACCATAAAGAATTTATAAACTTTGAACTTTTTCATTCGTTAAAAGATATTTACGCTAAGACAAACATTAATAACATTGAATACCAACTTTCTTCAAATTCTGCATTTAGAAAAGTTGAAACGAACCGGGTTCAGCCTAAAATGAAATTTTTTAATTCGTATTTAAAAGACTTGAAAAATCTTTTGCTAGACGTTGTTCCACTTGAAGCAGTTGGTTACATTAAGCGGTTATCTTCACCTGCACCTAAACACTCTAAAAAGAATGAAGTTTTGATTGACGCAGAAATTGGAAATAATAAGGAAACAATAAAAATCATTTTGAGAAGTGAAGAATATATTGAAGCGATAGAAGCACACAAAAACGAATGGCCAATAAAAATTAAAGGTAAAGCAAGAGAAAGTAAAAAAATACTAACTATAAACGAACTTGAAGACTTTGAAATACTGAAAAAATAACTGCTGCCAACACGGGTTTTGCGTCAGGCGGGGTGACGTGCAAACTTGGAGCTTTGTGCATCTATTTAAGTGTAGTGCAGGTTGACAGTTTTGTGCTCCGAAACCCGCCCGAACGCAAAGCCCGAAAACGTTGGCAGCAATGCTTGGGCGACATGCTAACATCAAACTGACTGCAAGAAATTAACGAATGTAATGACAACCATTAAGACCAAAATTGACAACTTCTATCTCTGGTTTGGCGACCAACCTGGACGAGAGAAAATTTCTTTTGGAGGAGGCGAAGCAGGAGTTCATTACACGATTATTTTCAAAGGCGACAAGCGAGTGGTTGACATTCACAAGACGATTGAACTTGCAGACGGCAAAAAGGATTACGAACAAATTTTAGAAATGCGTTGGTTTACTCTCATGCGTTTCATCGTAACATTTCACAAGGTCAACATTTATCTGCTTCGCAAGTTTTGGTTCGCCAACAGAATTAACCTTGGCAAACTTGGACATCACAACTTAATTTTATTTCCGCTGACACCTGATGACAGCAAAACAGAACTTTTCATTGACACCAAACGGAAAAAGAAACTTCGGTTTAGAAAAGAAATTCCTGTTGAGCCATTTCTTCAAATGTTTCTATACCCTGACGAAGTTCCTGATAGCAAACAAAAATCGTTTTGGGTCTACTCTACTAAAAAAGGAAAACTCAAACAACAAGGTTTAATATTTCAACACGAAGGCGACAAGAGAACCCGAAGTTTTTATTTCATAACAAGCAAGCAGTTCAGAAAATTTATGAGGGCTAACCAAGTTGCAATGTTCAATATTCTTAATCGCCTTGACTTCACGAACAAGCGTGCAGTTATGACACATTTATACAAACAACTTTCAAATGAAGGACAGAAGAAACTTGTGGCTTGACCGCTTCGGACGAACAGTAGCACATGCTGCCAACATCGGTTTGCCGCAATGGGGGCTGACGTGGTTAATTCAAGTGCAGTGTTTCTACCAATGTTTGTGCTTGGTTGACAGTTTAGTGCTTCTAAATCCCCCACTGCGGCAAGCCGAAAAACGTTAGGCACAATTCTATGACGACAATGAAAGTTAATCCACATTATGTTTTGGCACCATTTCACAGTTTGCTCGGTGACTGTCAAAATAATGTTTTGATGGGACTGAGAATTGTTGAGAAACTTGACAAATTTCCAGAGCCGACACAGGAAGAACTGCAATTCTTTCAATTGTCAATGGGCGGACAGGTAGCAGACATTTCCAAAAGCAAATCAATATTTAAGAAATGGGTTTTGATAAATGGATTTGAAGACATTCATAAATGCTTTCGAGTTACGCTTGAACGACTTTTCATTCTCAAGACTGTTGACGATAAGACTAAGTCAGGCGACATTTTTATAGTGGAAGACGTTGAAGCAGAATTAAAAGTAAAGGCAAGTAATATGTATTTTGACCAACTTATCAATACTGTGAATTCTCTTTTCCCTGAACCTCTTCTATATCAAAAGCATATTCTTTCGTTCAACAACGCGAGAAATTGTCTAATTCATACAAATGGAATTGTAACAACACGACATTGTAACAACCTAGAGAAAGACAAGTTGACAATTATCGGCAATCGCTTCAAGATGTTTTTTAAAAAAGGCGAGGAGGAAGTAATGGCGGAAATTGGGAAACCGGGTCCAGAAAACGCAGCATTAATGTTGGGTGCAGAAGAGTTTCAAATTGAATTCACCAAAGACAAAGAAATTGAACTTGGCTTAAAACAATTTCTCGACATTCTCAACACCTGCGTTTTTGTAAGAGCTGACATTGACGAAAAACTAAAAAAGAACTGTGCCTAACACGGGTTTTGCGTCAGGCGGGCGGACGTGCAAACTTGGAGCTTTGTGCTTCTATTCAAGTTCAGTGCTGGTTGACAGTTTTGTACTCTAAAATCCGCCCGAACGCAAAGCCAGAAAACGTTATGCGGCAGCTTAGGACGACACAATTGACAATAATAAAACGACAGACAATGAAACAACTTTTGACAGTCATTTTTGCGACACTAACCTTGACTTCTTTCGGACAGGACAAATACAACTATGTTCATTTCAACAAACTGACAGAAGTTGTCGGAACAGAATTTGTAATTGCTTCAATTGAGAATTGGGGAAAAATGCTTGAAACAAAAAGCAGATACTTGTTATTTATTAACACAAAGACTGGTGAGACAAATCAGGTTGACTTTCCAAATGACGCAGGAATTGGAGAACTTAGACAAGTTAAGCTGGACAGTTTGAACATTAATTTAATCATTGTTTCTGCCCGGACTGTTGACCTAGACGGAAAAAGCGGTATTGACTGGAACGACCCGACACAAATAATAATTTTATCGCCTGACGGAAAAACAAAAACTCAACTGACAGAAAACAAGTTTTTTGCAAGAACTTGGACAGTTAACAAGTTGACTGGAACTATTGTAGTTACGGGACACTACGACACGAACAATAATAATAAATACGACAAAACAGACAAAAACGAAATACACATTTATGACCTGAAAACATTAAAACTGATAAGCAAAATATGAGAGAAAGCCGACCGCGTAACAGCACCTACCCAAAAGGCGGGGTTTCGTGTTCCAAAGACAGTTTTGTGGTTAAACAAACATTAGTTTTTCAAATAAAGTTTTGTGGTAAAAGTCCCGCCCTTCGGGTAGCTGCAAACCGTTATAGCCAATGGTAGGACGACAGAACCGTAACAGAAAAACAAACAGATAATGACATTAAAAGAAGCCGTATTAAAAAGTTTAGAAGAAATTAACGACATCACCAATTATTTGGCGGTGCTTAATCACATAAACGAAAAAAACTATTATGACTTTGGCAGTGGAAAAACACCAGGCTCTACAGTTTCGTCAATTTTGGGCGACTTCATTCGAAATGGTGACACAAGAGTAAAACGTATAAAACAAGATGGCGGAACTTATTCTTACTACTTGACAAAAAACGAACAAAATATTGGAATTGAAATTTTGAGTGGCGACACAGAAAATCAAATTGTTAAACCGATTAAAATCAACAAATTAAAAACTTACGAAGAAAGAGATTTACACAAACTGTTGAGCAGTTATCTGAAAAATACTGACACTTACTCAAAGACAATTTTTCACGAACAATCTAACGGAAAAGACAATAACCAAATTTGGACGCATCCAGATATGGTCGGAATTAAGTTTTTGAATTTACAGACAAAAGCCAGTCAAAATTTTTTAAAGTCTATAAATCGTGTTGACACGTTCAAATTAAGTTCATACGAACTGAAAAGAGAAATTAACAGCGACAGCGAACTGAAAAAAGCATTTTTTCAAGCCGTTTCAAATTCAAGTTGGGCGAGTTATGGTTATTTGGTTGCGTTTGAATTTAGCGACAGTTTGAACGAAGAAATGGCAAGACTTAATCAATCTTTCGGAATTGGAATTATCGAACTAAACGCAAATCCATATCAAAGCAAAGTTCTTTATCCTTCTGTATTTCGGGACTTGGACTTTAAGACGATTGACAAACTTTGTAAGATGAATAAAGAGTTTGAAAAATTTATCGAGCAGACAGAAAAACTAATGACAGCAAGCGAAAAATATGTTTCGGGAGCAGAAAAAGAATTAGACGAATTTTGTGATGGATACTTTGCAAACGACACAGAAGTTGAAAACTATTGTAGAGAAAAACATATACCGACAAACGAAGAATGACAAAAACCACTGGCTATAACAGGCGTTTGGCTCAATGGCGGGTGACGTGGTTAATTGAACATTCTGCCTCGCATCAACTTTTGTGGTTAAATGAAAGTTTTGTGCTCCGAAATCCGCCACTGCGCCAAGCGCCAAACCGTTGGCAGTAATGCTACGGACGACCCACGAAACATTAACAGAAAAGAATAAAAAATGAGTAAAGGACAAATCAAAAAACCACGCAACCCCGAACTTCCAGACAACTTGCACAAAAAAGCATTGGAAGACGTAATTTATTACGTTGCTCAAACTTGCGAAGTAGAAGTTGACAATTCGGAATGGCAAGCAGCAGACAAAAATCTTAAAACAGACATTACACAACTTGACAGCAAACTGAAAGAAAATATTGGAACACTTGACAATAAAATCAAAGACATTGACAAACGACTTGGCGACAATTCGGGCAATGTTTCTGACGAAATAAAAGGGCTTAAAAAAGAAATTGAAAATCTCAAAACAAGAAGACCATTGGAACTTGTTGTAAAGGTTGACAACGCAAAACCAAAAGACTTAGGAACACAACACTATCAGCTTCCGACACTCATTCAAATTCTTGCTACCAAACTAAACGTTTACCTTGTTGGACCTGCGGGTGCAGGCAAAACACACTCTGCTATTCAATGTGCTAAAGCACTTGACGTTCCTTTTCACTTTACGGGTGCGGTTGCAAGTGAATTCAAACTAACAGGCTTTATGGATGCACAAGGACGAATTGTATCTACCGAATTTCGTAAAGCTTACGAAAACGGAGGTCTTTTCCTTTTTGACGAAATTGACGCAAGCTATCCGCAAGCGGTTTTAGCGTTTAATGCGGCTTTAGCAAATGATTATATGGACTTTCCCGACAAGCGAGTGCAACGTCACGAAAAATTTTATTGCATTGCTGCAGCCAATACTTACGGACAAGGTGCGGACAGACAATATGTGGGACGAAACCAACTTGATGCGGCATCACTTGACCGCTTTGTTTTTATTGATTGGAAATACGATGAAAACCTTGAACGACAATTAGCTGGAAACGAAAAATGGAGCAGCTACGTTCAAAAGGTTAGAAAGTTTATTGAAGAAAACAAAATCCGACACGTTGTAAGTCCACGAGCTTCAATATTTGGAGCAAAACTTCTAGCAAGTGGTGTTTCAAAAGACATCGTAGAAACGACAATTCTTTGGAAGGGACTTGACGAAGCAACTAAAAATAAAATTGTTGACGGAATGAAACCCGAAACAATTATCAAATCGCCAAAAGAAGGTACTCTAAGTCTTGAAGTGGAATTAAATCAGAGTATTGAAAAAGGTGATGTAATTGGAACTATTGAATATCATGATAATCGTTACGGTTGGCAAAACGAACAAATTATATCACCGACAAATGGGATAATCACTTTTGTTTATAAAAACACCGACCATTACAATAGAAATAGCAATGTAACGAAAGGACAACAATTAGTCGTAATAAAAAACAAATGATAATCAACAAAGAACTATATTTTGATGACCTCAGTTCTTTTTGGAGGTATGCAATGCAAGATAGTTCTGCACGGCAAAAAGAGTCACGTTTAAACCATAATATAGAATGGTCTGGCGGTTTAACTTGGGAAGAAGCCAAACAAATGGCTATAAGTGGTTGGCGTGACGGAATGAATGAAATTGAAAAATACAGAGCACAAATTCTGCCCATTATTGCCGAAAAAGTTTTACGACCACAACAAATTTATGCGATAGCAGGTTACACCGTTGATATTGGTAGTTTTTTAGCAAACGAACCCGAATGTTTTATAGCAAGAGAATACGAAAAGAAAAACTATCCCGGTCGTATTTACAAAATTGTTTGTTCCATTTCTTTTTCTGCTGCTATTACGCCCGAAACAATTATTCAAAGAGGTGCAATGATTTGTGCTTTGATTGATGCCATTGAATTTGCAGGACACAGAGCAGAAGTAATTTGTAACGATGCTATGAGTGCTGCACACGGAGAAGAATATAGACAAGGAAAATACAAGCAACAGGGTTGGTTTGAAGTTGCGGTCACTGTAAAAAAATCTACACAGCCACTTGAAATGACTGACTTAGCATTTTGTTTGGCACACCCTGCAATGCTTCGCAGAATTATGTTTTCCGTAGCAGAAATAGAAAAATGGTCGGACTTTGCACACGCTTACGGCTACCCTTCCGAAGCGACAGACAAAGGCGACATTTACATAAGAGAAGTTTTTTCGGGGACTGTTCCTGACGAACAAGCAATAACTTGGGTTTTGACAGAACTTGAAAAACTTGGAATAAATTTAGAGACTAATTAAACATAAATACAATGAGCAAAAAAATCACACCACAGCAAAATCAAGCTAACCAAGCTAACGCAAATAAAGGGACAAGCGGAGTAAACAAACAAAACTCACAAGTTCACGGAAACAGAGGAAAACAACTTAATCCAAACCAGACGACCAAGAAGAAATAAAAAGCACTACTGCCAACAGCCGTTTGCCGCAATGGGGGCTGACGTGGTTAAATCAAGTGCAGTGCTTCTATCAACATTTGTACTTGGTTGACAGTGTAGTGCTCCGAAATCCCCCACTGCGGCAAGCGGCAAAACGTTACCTGCAAGTTTAACTGACGACACAACAAACAGACAACAATGAATAAAACATTACTATTTGGAAACGGACTTAACCAACTTACGACTGGTTTAATTAGTTGGAAAGACTTGTTGGACAATATTAAAAAGAAAAACAAGTTCGACAATCTCGCACTTCCAAACACAATGATTTATGAAAGAATTTTAATGGAGCGACCAAAATTGGCTGACGGAATTTTTGCAGTTGAGGGAAACATTAAAGCAGAAATCGCTGAACAAATGCGAAATATTTCAACAAACGAATATTATGATTTGGTTTTCAATTTAGGCATTAAAAACTATTTGACAACAAACTACGACTACTCTCTAAATAAGAAAATTGAACAAAATGGATTGACTTTGAAAAGCAACAGCACAGAAGACATTTACAGTATAAGAAGGAATACTTCAATTCTGGACAAGAAGAACCAAGAAATTGGTAAGATTTGGAATATTCACGGAGAAGTTGACAGACCCGCTTCAATAATGCTTGGGCTTGATCATTATTGCGGTTCAATAGGTAAACTAGACGCATATCTTAAAGGAACATACGAGTATCAAGACAACAAACAAACAATAAGAGTTAACTCAATTACCAACAAAATAAAGAGTCGAGATTATGACAAAGTATCTTGGGTTGAGTTATTTTTCAATTCTGACGTTCATATTCTTGGACTATCACTTGAGTATAGTGAAACAGACTTATGGTGGATTTTAAATAAAAGAGCTAGAATAATGAATGACAAAAAAACGTCAGTTCATATCTCAAACAAAATTTTTTACTACTCAACAAGCATTGAGCCTGAGAAGCAAGGTGTATTAGAATCTTTCAATGTTAAAGTTATAAAGACTGACAACCCTAATCCAAATACATTTAATTGGGGTAAGTATTATAAAGAAACCTTGGATAAAATTGCGAATGCGAAATAGAAAACCAGCAGGTAACAGGCATTTGGCTCAATGGCGGGTGACGTGGTTAATTGAACATTCTACCTCGCATCAACTTTTGTGGTGTATTGACAGTTTTGTGCTCCGAAATCCGCCACTGCGCCAAGCGCCAAACCGTTATCATTAATGCTAAATGACAAACGCAACGACCATACTACAATCTCTGACTTCCCGACTTTGTGGACTGCGTGACAACACGAAAGTCATTGAGAATTCAGACCTCTTGGACTTTTCTAACATTGAAGAAGGAGTTTTGACCGTGTATGCAACTTGGAGTGGACAAGCTGTAATTAACTGCACTCAGACTATTCGTACTCTTTATGAGCAAAATTACAAGGGACAGATTATAGTAATCGACACAGACTGCATGACACCTGACTTTCAAATAGAAATGTTTGGGCAAGTTTGCCACGGCTGGGGAGAAATATTCATTATTAATAACGGAAAGATTTCCAATAAATATTTAGGCAAGGACAGTTTTGCTAATTACAAAGTTGACAGCAACAGACAAAAGGAAATTTAATATGGACATCACAGAACAATTTTGTAAAATAGTTCGACAACGTTCGAAAGAAAACAAACAAGCGATTGGTTTACTTTCAAGAACTGGGCTGACTGGACAAGTCATGTCAGTTTTAAGACAAGAACTCGACTCAATGGTAAGAGTAATTTTCCTGCTAAGCCAAACAATTGACGAACGTGAGCATTTAATAAACCTGACCTTGACTGGAAAGAAATGGAAACTTAGAAGTAACGCTAATGTTACAGACAAACAAATGGTTGAACTAGCCGACACACTCAACGGTTGGACAGAATCGGTTTACAAATTTGGTTGTGCATTTATTCACCTTTCCTCATTTCATGACTATGTTTTCAACGACCCATTTGAAAATCTGGGACAAGATGAAATTGATTCAATCAAAACACACTTGAATAATTATCACGGTTTTCCGTTGCCAACTGAGTTGACAATGCAATCTATTTCATTTTATTTGCCAATGGTTTTTGACAAAATAGAAGGGAACTTAGAATGTTACATTCAAAACTTAGAACAACGACAAACAACATTAATTTAAACTAATGCGGACAGACAAAAGCACTATTGGTAACACGGGTTTGGCGTCAGGCGGGGTGATCCCGATGCTCCTTTTAGTCGATCGGGACAGGCTGTGCAAACTTGTAGCTTTGTGCTTCTATTCAAGTTCAGTGCAGGTTGATCCCGCACGTGCGGGACTCCGAAACCCGCCTGAACGCCAAGCGCCAAAACGTTATAGCTAATGGTATTGACGAACACTTCACAAAAGACAAACATTTGGAATTCTGAAAAGGAATAATGACTGATGAGTATATTTAAAAGAATAAAACGGAATTATCTTGACTTAAAAACATCAGGTGGCATAATTTGTTTTGTTTTGTTCATTCATTCAGGGTACAGCCAATATATTCTAAATGGTGATTTTGAAATAAATAATGCCCCTTCTGGCATTGACCAATTAGACCTAACAAATACCCAATTTAATTCACTCGTACCTTTTTGCTTTAGTTTTGGGAGTTCTTCATTAACTGAAATAGATTTAATAACCACAGGCTCCTGGGATGGTGGACCACAAAGTGGAAATTGGTATGTAGGAATCCGTGGTGGTGGAATAGACCAGTTTTCAATGGAAATTTCAGTACCATTGATAGCTGGAGCAACCTATGAAATGTCATTTTACGATAGAACACGAAGTAATAATTGTTCTACACCTGCACCTGTAGAAATAGGCTTGTCAATAGCAAATAATAACTTTGGAACTTTAATTTATACTAGCCCTGCACCGACAATAGGCGAATGGAAGCCAAGAGTTTTTACGTTTACAGCACCAAACAATGGACAGTTTATCACCGTAAGGGCACAAAGTGCAAGCTGTTGGGTAAAAGTGGATAATTTCTGTTTAGCCGTAGATACATCCTGCATTGAATTACCTGAATTCGTAATGCCCAACGTGTTTACACCCAATAATGACGATGTGAATGACATTTTTAAGCCTATAAAGTTCAAAGGAATGAAGCAAGGTAAAATGACTATATTAAACCGTTGGGGTCAAACCGTTTTTGAAACAGAAGATATTTTAAATGGTTGGGATGGCATACACAACAATCAACAATGTACAGACGGGGTTTATTATTGGATTGTTACTTATATTGATATTTTTGACGAAATGAAAACAGAAACTGGATTTTTGACATTGATAAGGTGATACTTAGAATTAACCACTTGCTATAGCAAATAAGCTCAAGCAGGGGGTTCGTGCTTCGTCAGACAGGAAAGTGGCAAATTTGAAGGTAAGTTGTTCATGGCAATTTTCGTGGGTAAACTCCCTGCCTGCGACTATTTGCCAATCGTTAGGGTAATTTTATGTTTGCACCAATGGTAAAACAAACGACAATGACACAATTAACAATTTATATCACTTCGATACTGTTGCTCCTCTTCGGACATCAAACTAACGGTCAGACCATAAAGCATTCACAAGATAGTAGCTGCCTGACCGTAAAAATATTTGACGCTGTCGGGATGACTGATTTAACGGATTGTAACCTAATGATTGCCAATTCCCACGATACCCTAATTATCAAAACGGGTAGTACTCAAAATCTATATTTTAAACTAGACTCTTGTGCTTCGTATACCGTAACCGTATCAAAACCAGGTTATAAAACCATAATTACATTTTGGGCTTATCCAAACGCTTCAGCATATGTAGAGATTGAATTTTTTATGCCGAAAGTAAATCTCACTAAAGACGAGACGAAAATTGCCCATGTAAATACAAGTAAATTAAAAGAATGGGATGAAGAAAATCGTGGTGGTTTTCAAAAAGTAACTCCAAATAAAAATGACTTCTTTATTGCAAGAATAAGAAGTTCTGGAGAAGAAGCCAGATACGCATCTTACGATGAGACTTTCGTGATTCAACCAATTTTATTGTATACCATGAGCCCTTATTTTGGACCAACCGAATGTGAGAAAAAGGCACAAGCACATTTTGGTTTCGTTTATTCAGGATCAAGTCATATGAATGATAACCAATTCAGGAGGAAGAATGAAAAATCCGAAAAAATACTATTAAAGAGAAATGGAAAAAACTGGAAAGAAAAATATAATAAAATGGTGATTGATTGCTAATTTTCAAAAGGCACTGGTGCTAACCAGGGTTTTGCGTCAGACGGGGTTTCTTGCTTTGTTTGACGCATTTTGCGTATAATTTGAGTTCGGTTCTTCGTATTAAGTGTAGTGCTAAAAAGCCGCCCGAACGCAAAGCCGCAAAACGTTAGCGGCAAGCATAAACGATAACTCAAAACGAGAGAGACAATGAAAAAATATTTTTGCACCCTGCTATTTTTTATAACATTGGTACAATCGGCATACCCTTGTTCATCATTCGTGTTGAAGAATGAAAAGACAATCTTGTTGGGGAAGAACTTCGACTGGACTTTTGACAAAGGCTATATCATCAAAAATATAAAGAACACTACAAAAGTTGCTTATTGTACACATAACGGAACACCTGCTAGTTGGACAAGTAAATACGGAAGCGTAACATTCAACCAAAACGGGAAAGAAATGCCTTATGGTGGAATGAACGAGAAAGGGCTTGTTGTAGAAATGCTTTGGTTGGACGACACCCGTTTTAATATTTCGGAAGATAAAACATACCTGAACGAATTGGAATGGATACAATATCAGTTGGACAATTTTCAAATTGTTGACGAAGTTGTTACCCATATTGAAAACCTTAAAATTTATCCGATTAAAGGAAAAATTCATTACATACTAGCAGACACTAACGGCAAATCTGTAATTATAGAATATTTGGACGGTAAGCCAAAAATTTATGAAAAAGAAGCCAATACTTGTCAGGCCATAACCAATAATTCGGTCGTGTTTTCTGAAAAATATATTGACAATCTACAAGGTATTCCAAAGAGAAACACATCAGAAATTTACCGCTATCACCAAATTGAAAATCAAATCAGGAAACTGAAAAAACCAAATGACTTTTCTGAAAAAACTGCTTTTCAAATTCTGAAAAGTGTAAGTATTCCGAAAGGGGATTTTAAAACGGTTTGGTCTATTGTGTACAATATAGAAAACAAAACCATTTCATTTTTTTCTCATTCACATAAGAAAACAAAGCAAATCAACTTAGGCAATATTGACTTTGAACAAGGTTTAAGTTACTTCAATATTAATCAGGATAAGGAAAGCATTTTGGACACCAAATTAAATCAGTTTGCCGTACAGACAAATTTTGAAATGGTTTCGGCTTCTTTGACACACTTGGGGTTTGATACGGATTTAAGCAAAGAAATAAGTGAACACCAATTCAATCAAAAGTTGATTACACAATCTTATTTTTCACAAAATTACTTTCACTTCGATATTAGTATTCCTATGACAGAAGCTGGTAAAAGACTATTTTTTGTAGTAATGGACAGCGAAGAAAATTTTAATAAGAAGGTAGCTGTAACAAGTGGCTATATTTTTGGTTCAACATCAATCGGGACAGCTAACCGACACATTTATGGCTTAAAAAATGGTTTATACGCAATGATTGCCCTAATTGACGAAAACAAAAATTCCGAACTTGATTTTGATACTAATGGAAATCCGACAGAGAGGTACGCAACGTTCAGCGACTTTATACCGAAATCAATGAAAGAAATTACGTTCAAAAACACATCAAACTATTTTACAAAAGACAACGCTAAACTGACAATAGAGTGGAGATAATAATGCCAGCCGCTAACAGCCGTTTACCGCAATGGGGGCTGACGTGGTTAATCAATTGCAGTGCTTTTATCAACATTTGTTCTTGGTTGACAGTGAAGTGCTCCGAAATCCGCCAGTGCGGCAAGCCACAAACCGTTAGCGGTCGTTGTAAAACGACAACCACTACGACAAAAAATGGAAACAAAAAAGAAATTAAAGCTTGTAAAAATGGACATCAGTTCTTCAAAAGTTCTGACTGTCCGACTTGCCCAATTTGTGGAGAAGAAAGAAAACCTAAAGACAACTTTTTATCAAATATCGGAGCACCAGCCATAAGAGCATTAGAAAGAGAAGGAATAACAACTTTGGAATTATTATCTACATGCAGTGAAAAGGAAATTCTTGCTTTACACGGAATGGGTAAAAGCACCATTCCCAAACTTAATGACCTGCTGAAAAATTCAGGATTATTTTTCAAAAAATAAATATGAACGAAATTGAATAATACATCATT